>BNJS01003621.1_pt1 | contig 266728 bp, 416 predicted proteins | sample 8540461 | NCBI WGS metagenome assembly BNJS01 (sample SAMD00202454, study PRJDB9452) | human saliva metagenome | isolation source: human saliva | place: Japan | reverse complement strand
CTGTTTGAGAGAGTTTTTATAAAGATACAGTTGTTCCTGAACTGATTAAACAATTTGTTACAAGTCAGTAATGGAAGTTCCCCGTATTGATTACTTTTAAATATGGGTGTCGGAGAAGCTGTTGCAGATAAAAAGTTATGGAACAGCGGTATCTGACTTAGAGAAAATTGCTGGTCAAAAACCAGTCGTTACTGTTGCTCGTAAATCTATCGCAGGTTTTTAAGATTCATGATAATTATCCTGTCGGTTGCAAAGTAACATTGCGCCGTGATCAAATGTTTGAATTCTTGGATCGTTTGATTACTATTGCATTACCGTGTACGTGACTTCCGTGGTGTAAGTGGCAAATCATTTGATGGTCGTGGTAATTACAACATGGGTGTTCGCGAGCAAATCATTTTCCCGGAAATTGAATACGATAAAATTGATGCTTTGCGTGGTTTGAATATTACTATTACAACTACTGCAAAAACTGATGAGGAAGCTAAAGCTTTATTGTCACTGTTCAAGTTTCCGTTTAAAGGATAATCATGGCTAAGAAAGCACTTATTAATCGTGAACTGAAACGTCAAGCCCTGGCGAAAAAGTTTGCAGCCAAACGTGAGGCAATTTTTGCTGTTATTAATGATGCGAATGCAACTGAAGAGGAGCGTTTTGAAGCACGTTTGAAATTTCAATCCATTCCGCGTAATGCAGCTCCTGTACGTCAACGCCGTCGTTGTGCTTTTGACAGGTCGTCCTCGTGGTACTTTCCGTAAATTCGGTTTGGGTCGTATTAAAATCCGCGAAATCGCTATGCGTGGCGAGATTCCTGGTGTTGTTAAAGCTAGCTGGTAATAGGGAGTATTAATAATGAGTATGCATGATCCTATTTCCGATATGTTGACTCGTATTCGTAATGCGCAACGTGCCAATAAGGTAGCAGTTGCTATGCCTTCCTCTAAATTAAAATGTGCAATTGCAAAAAGTCTTGAAAGAGGAAGGTTATATCGAGGATTTTTCGGTTTTCTGCTGATGCGAAGCCGGTATTGGAAATTCAATTGAAATATTATGCAGGCCGTCCTGTGATTGAGCAAATTAAACGTGTTTCACGTCCGGGTTTGCGTATTTACAAAGCTTCTAGCGAAATTCCCAATGTTATGAATGGATTGGGTATCGCTATTGTTAGTACTTCTAAAGGTGTGATGACTGACCGCAAGGCTCGTTCTGAGGGGCGTCGGTGGTGAGTTGTTGTGCATCGTAGCCTCAGTGGAGAAAAAGTAAATGTCACGTGTCGCAAAAACCCAGTGACTGTTCCTGCTGGTGTAGAAGTAAAATTTGGAACAGAAGCATTGGTTATCAAGGGTAAGAATGGCGAGTTGGCCTTTCCTTTGCCTTCTAATGTCGTCATTGAATTAAACGATGGTAAATTAACTTTTTGCTGCAAAAATGACAGTAAGCAGGCAAATGCTATGTCAGGTACTGCTCGTGCATTAGTTAATAATATGGTTAAAGGTGTTTCAGAAGGTTTTGAGAAAAAACTACAATTGATTGGTGTGGGTTACCGTGCTCAAGCTCAAGGCAAAGTTTTGAATTTGTCTTTGGGTTTTTCTCATCCAATCGTATATGAAATGCCTGAAGGTGTTTCTGTTCAAACTCCTAGCCAAACAGAGATCGTTTTGACTGGTGCAGATAAACAAGTAGTTGGTCAAGTCGCTGCTGAAATTCGTGCATTCCGTTCTCCTGAGCCTTATAAAGGTAAGGGTGTTCGTTATGTAGGTGAAGTAGTAGTGATGAAAGAAGCCAAGAAAAAATAATTGAGGTTCACTAATGGATAAACATACAACCCGACTCCGTCGTGCACGCAAAACCCGTGCGCGTATTGCGGACTTGAAAATGGTAAGATTATGTGTGTTCCGTAGCAATAATCATATTTATGCTCAAGTAATTAGTGCTGAAGGTGATAAAGTATTGGCTCAAGCCTCTACATTGGAAGCTGAAGTGCGTGGTAGTCTGAAATCTGGTGGCAAATGTCGAGGCAGCTGCAGTAGTAGGAAAGCGCATTGCTGAGAAAGCTAAAGCAGTAGGCGTAGAAAAAGTTGCTTTTGATCGTTCAGGTTTCCAATATCACGGTCGTGTGAAAGCTTTGGCTGAAGCTGCACGTGAAAATGGTTTAAGCTTCTAATATTTGGAGACTTTCAGATGGCAAAACATGAAATTGAAGAACGTGGTGACGGCCTGATTGAAAAAATGGTCGCAGTTAATCGCGTAACTAAAGTAGTTAAAGGTGGTCGTATCATGGCTTTCTCTGCGCTAACTGTTGTTGGTGATGGGGATGGTCGTACTGGCATGGGTAAAGGTAAGTCAAAAAGAAGTGCCGGTAGCTGTTCAAAAAGCAATGGATCAGGGCTCGTCGCTCTATGATTAAAGTACCTCTAAAAATGGTACGATTCATCATGAGGTTATTGGACGTCATGGCGCTACTAAAGTCTTTATGCAACCCGCTAAAGAAGGTAGTGGTGTAAAGGCAGGTGGTCCTATGCGCTTAGTTTTTGATGCTATGGGTATTCATAACATTTCTGCTAAAGTGCATGGTTCTACAAACCCTTATAACATTGTACGAGCTACATTAGACGGCTTGTCTAAGTTATATACACCTGCTGATATCGCTGCTAAACGTGGCCTAACAGTGGAAGACATTTTGGGAGCAAACCATGACTGAGCAAAAAAAGATTAAAGTTACATTGGTGAAGAGCCTGATTGGTACAATTGAATCTCATCGTGCATGTGCTCGTGGTTTAGGTTTGCGCCATCGTGAGCATACAGTAGAGGTTTTAGATACCCCTGAAAACCGTGGTATGATTAACAAAATCAGCTACTTGTTGAAAGTGGAGTCTTGATATGTTTCTAAATTCTATTCAACCTGCTGAGGGGGCTACTCACGCTCGTCGTCGTGTAGGTCGTGGTATTGGTAGTGGTTTAGGTAAAACTGGTGGCCGTGGTCATAAAGGTCAAAAAAGCCGTTCTGGTGGTTTTCATAAAGTAGGTTTCGAAGGCGGTCAAATGCCTTTGCAACGTCGCCTGCCAAAACGTGGTTTCAAATCTTTGACTGCTGCTGCTAATGCTGAGATTCGTTTGAGTGAATTGAACTTGCTCGCTGTGAATGAGATTGATGTATTAGTTCTCAAAGCAAGCTGGTTGGTTCCTACAACTGTTTCCAATGTGAAAGTTATTGCTCTGGTGTGCTTTCAAAAGCTGTTGTCCTGAAGGGCATTAAAGCCACTAAAGGGGCTAAAGCAGCAATTGAAGCTGCTGGTGGTAAAGTGGAAGAATAAGGCTTGCATTATAGTGGCTAATCAACAATCTTTATCAGGCTTGTCCAAATTTGGAGATCTGAAAAAACGTCTAACGTTTCTTTTAGGGGCGTTAGTTGTTTTTCGTATTGGTGCCCATATCCCTGTACCTGGCGTAGATGCTGTTGCTTTAGCTAAATTATACGAAAGCGCTGGGAACGGCATACTAGGCATGTTGAACATGTTTTCTGGTGGTTCGTTAGAGCGCTTTAGTATATTCGCAATTGGCATAATGCCATATATTTCAGCATCAATAATTGTTCAGTTGGCCTCTGAAATTATTCCTTCTTTAAAGGCATTAAAAAAGGAAGGGGAGGCAGGTCGAAAAGTTATTACAAAATATACAAGATACGGTACAGTGCTATTAGCCATCTTACAGAGTTTTGGTGTAGCTACCTTTGTATTCCAGCAAGGTGTGGTTGTCACTAATTCTTTGGAGTTCCATATTTCTACGGTAGTGAGCTTAGTCACAGGTACAATGTTCCTGATGTGGTTAGGTGAGCAGATTACGGAGCGCGGGATTGGGAATGGCATTTCCTTGATTATTACTGCTGGTATCGCTGCCGGTATTCCTTCCGGTATAGCAAGATTATTAGCTTTAACGAGTCAAGGATCAATTGGTATGCCTACGGCTGTGTCAATCGTTATTGGTGCATTGCTATTAATTTATATTGTTAGATATTTTGAAAGTGCACAGCGTAAAGTTCCCGTGCATTATGCGAAACGCCAAGTTGGTAGTGGTGTAATGCAAGGTTCTAATACACATATGCCCTTTAAGTTGAATATGGCAGGCGTCATTCCTCCTATTTTTGCGTCAAGTATTATTTTGTTTCCATCCACTTTGTTAAGCTGGTTTGGTTCTAATGATACCGGTAGTTTGTTGCATAAAATTGCTGGTTTGCTTCAGCATGGGCAAGCTTTTTATATTTTGTTATTTACAGTGACAATTATTTTCTTCTGCTATTTTTATACAGCCTTGGTTTTTAGTCCAAAAGAAATGGCAGAGAATTTGAAGAAAAGCGGTGCTTTTGTGCCGGGAATTCGACCTGGTAAGCAAACTTCTCAGTATCTGGAGCAGGTTGTATTACGCCTCACTTTGTTTGGTGCATTATATATTACAACTATTTGTTTAATTCCAGAATTTTTGACAACAGCTTTGAATGTTCCTTTTTATTTGGGTGGTACATCTTTACTGATTTTAGTCGTGGTGACAATGGACTTTTAGTACCCAAATTAACTCTTACCGCATGACTCAGCAATATGAGAGTTTAATGAGCGGTCTTGATATGAAATCTTTATCACGTAAGTAGAATTATGGCTAAAGAAGATACCATACAAATGCAGGGGGAGATTCTTGAAACTCTACCTAACGCAACTTTTAAAAGTAAAAGCTTGAGAATGACCATATTGTATTAGGTCATATTTCCGGGAAAATGCGTATGCACTATATCCGGATCTCTCCTGGGGATAAGGTGACGGTAGAACTGACACCTTATGATTTAACCCGAGCTCGGATTGTCTTTCCGAGCTAGATAAAACGATATAAGGAAAGATAATGCGTGTACAACCGTCTGTAAAGAAAAATTTGCCGCAACTGTAAGATTATCCGTCGTAATCGAGTGGTTCGTGTAATTTGTACTGATCCTCGTCACAAACAGCGTCAAGGTTAAGAGCTGTTTCTTTTTAGCTAAGACTTTTGTGGTATAGTGACGATACTTTGCCCGTTTAAAAGGAAAAAAATATGGCTCGTATTGCAGGGGTAAATATCCCTAATAATGCACATATCGTAATTGGCCTTTGCAGGCTATTTATGGTATCGGTGCTACTCGTGCTAAATTAATTTGCGAGGCAGCAAATATTGCTCCCACTACAAAAGCAAAAGATTTGGACGAGGCTCAATTAGACGCTTTGCGTGAACAAGTTGCTAAAGTATGAAGTGGAAGGCGATTTGCGCCGTGAGGTAACGATGAGCATCAAACGATTGATGGATATGGGTTGTTACCGTGGTTTCCGTCATCGTCGAGGTTTGCCTTGTCGTGGTCAACGCACTCGCACAAAACGCTCGTACCCGCAAAGGTCCGCGCAAAGCGATTGCTGGTAAAGAAATAAATTTTTAAGGAATTTTGATTAATGGCTAAAGCAAACACAGCTTCGCGTGTACGTAAAAAAAGTACGTAAAACCGTAAGCGAAGGTATTGTGCATGTACATGCTTCTTTCAACAATACCATCATTACAATCACTGACCGTCAAGGCAATGCATTGTCTTGGGCTACCTCTGGCGGCGCTGGTTTTAAAGGTTCTCGTAAAAGTACACCATTTGCAGCACAAGTTGCAGCAGAAGCAGCTGGTAAAGTTGCCCAAGAGTATGGCGTTAAAAATTTAGAAGTCCGCATTAAAAGGCCCTGGTCCCGGTCGAGAGTCTTCTGTACGTGCACTCAAACGCTCTTGGTTTTCAAGATTACCAGTATTACTGACGTTACCCCGTTGCCTCATAACGGTTGCCGTCCGCCTAAAAAAACGTCGTATTTAATATTGGAGTGATTTGAAACATGGCACGTTATATTGGCCCTAAATGTAAATTAGCACGTCGTGAAGGTACTGATTTATTTTTGAAGAGTGCACGTCGCTCTTTGGATTCCAAATGTAAAATGGATTCTGCACCTGGTCAACACGGTGCAAAAAAACCACGTTTGTCAGACTACGGTTTGCAATTGCGTGAAAAACAAAAAATTCGTCGTATTTATGGCGTATTAGAGCGTCAATTCCGTCGTTATTTTCGCGGAAGCAGATCGTCGTAAAGGCTCTACCGGTGAATTGCTGCTGCAATTGCTGGAGTCTCGTTTGGACAATGTCGTTTACCGTATGGGTTTTGGCTCTACTCGCGCTGAAGCACGTCAATTGGTTTCTCATAAAGCTATCGTCGTAAACGGTCAAGTTGTTAATATCCCTTCTTTCCAAGTTAAAGCAGGTGATGTTGTAGCTGTTCGTGAAAAAGCTAAGAAACAAGTACGTATCCAAGAAGCATTGAGCCTGGCTACTCAAATTGGCTTGCCAAGCTGGGTATCTGTTGATGCCGACAAATTGGAAGGCGTATTCAAAAATATGCCGGATCGCTCAGAATTGTCTGGCGATATTAATGAACAGCTGGTGGTAGAGTTCTACTCTAAATAATGCTAGCTCAATGAGGGACAGTTAAATGCAAAATAGCACAACCGAATTTTTGAAACCTCGTCAAATCGATGTAGATACTTTGTCTTCCACTCGGGCCAAGGTGTCTATGCAGCCATTTGAACGTGGTTTTGGTCATACTTTAGGTAATGCTTTGCGTCGTATCTTACTGTCATCCATGAATGGCTTTGCCCCAACTGAAGTAGTTATTTCCGGCGTATTGCACGAATACTCTACTATTGATGGTGTTCAAGAGGATGTTGTCGACGTTCTCTTGAACATTAAAGGTATCGTATTCAAGCTTCACGGTCGTAACCAAGTTCAGTTGACTTTGAAAAAAACAGGTGCCGGTGCTGTTGTAGCTGGTGATATTGATTTGCCACACGATGTGGAAATCATCAATCCTGAACATGTTATTTGCCACTTGGCTGACAATGGCCAAATCGACATGGAAATTAAAGTAGAGCAAGGTCGTGGTTATCAATCTGTTTCAGGCCGTCGCGTATTTGCGTGATGAGAACAAACAGATTGGTGCGATTCAGTTGGATGCGAGCTTTTCGCCCATCAGTCGTGTTAGCTTTGAAGTTGAACCTGCACGCGTAGAGCAACGTACGGATTTGGATAAATTGGTTTTGGATATTGAAACCAATGGTTCTATTGATCCAGAAGAAGCTGTACGTAGTGCCGCACGTATCTTAATTGACCAAATGTCTATTTTTGCAGATCTGCAAGGTACTCCGGTTGAAGAGGTTGAAGAAAAAAAGCGCCTCCTATCGATCCCTATCTTGCTGCGTCCTGTAGATGATTTGGAATTAACCGTACGTTCAGCTAATTGTCTGAAAGCTGAAGATATTTACTATATTGGCGATTTGATTCAACGTACTGAAACCGAGCTTCTCAAGACCCCTAATTTGGGTCGTAAATCTTTGAATGAGATCAAAGAAGTGTTGGCCTCTAAAGGTCTTGACATTAGGTTCCAAATTAGAAGCTTGGCCGCCTGTAGGCTTAGAAAAGCCGTAAGTTTGAAGATTAAAGGATAATGACATGCGTCATCGTAATGGCAACCGCAAATTAAACCGTACAAGCAGCCATCGCGCTGCAATGCTGCGTAATATGGCGAACTCATTGTTGACTCACGAGACTATTGTGACAACTTTGCCTAAAGCTAAAGAATTGCGCCGCGTAGTTGAACCCTTGATTACATTGGGTAAAAAAACCTTCTTTGGCAAAACCGTCGTTTGGCTTTTGACCGCACTCGCGATCGTGATGTTGTAGTTAAATTGTTTGACGAATTAGGGTCCACGCTTTTGCTGCTCGTAACGGCGGCTATGTTCGTGTACTGAAATACGGTTTCCGTAAAGGCGACAATGCACCTTTGGCATTGATTGAATTAGTAGACAAAGCAGCAGAAGCTGCCGAGTAATCTATTACACTATAATAAAACACCATTTGTTTTCTCAAATGGTGTTTTATTATATGCAAGTTACCTTTTGTGTATTTTAAATACTCTATTTAAAATACTCTTGGTATATTGAAGTTATTCTTTTGTTTTGTATGGGTAAGTGGGTTTGCCATGGATAGAGTATTTCTTTTCAGTATCATATTATAAGAGATATTTTAAATAACATAAGTTACTAAAATTTTCTGTTCAATACTATTTTTCAAAAATGAAAAACCTTTCTGATTTTTTTCCTAGCTTTTTACTTTTCAAAAATCATAAAGGTTTTGGTCAATTGAAAATTTTTAGCGCATTTTTATGAGTCAAATTCCGTTAACAGACTATTTTTTTGCAAAGGTCTCTATAATTGAAATTTGACTAAGAACTTTTTTGCCGTCAGGTATTACACTTACCAAATTCTTTTTGTATCCCATAATTTTATATGACTACTTCTCTCACGATTGCAATGAGTGTTGCTGAGGCATCGGGTGATCTCGCTTGCGCACATCTTATTTGTGCGATTAAAAACGTTGTCCTGATGCAAGATTTATTGGTATCGGTGGCGAGCGTATGAAGGCGGGAAGGATTTGAAAGTCTTTATGACCAAGAAAAATTGGCAGTACGAGGCTTCGTTGAGGTAGTTAAACGTTTGCCCTGAAATCTTGAAAAATCCGAAAAGGTCTGGTTAATGACCTTATTCGTATAAAACCGGATGTTTTTTTGTTGGGATTGATGCACCTGATTTTAATCTTTGGGTGGAAGAGAAACTGAAGAAAAACGGGTATTCCAACGGTTCACTATGTCAGCCCTTCTGTTTGGGCGTGGAGGCGTGAACGGGTGAACAAAATCGTTCATCAAGTTAACCGGGTGTTGTGCCTTTTCCCAATGGAACCACAGCTCTATTTAGATGCCGGTGGTAAGGCTGAGTTTGTCGGTCATCCGATGGCTCAAACCATGCCTGTAGATGTTGATCAATCTTCTGCGCGTCGTCAGTTGGGAGTTGCACCGTCTATCCCAGTATTTGCCTTGATGCCCGGCAGTCGTGTTAGCGAAATTGATTACATGGCTCCTGTGTTTTTTCAAACCGCATTACTTCTGTTGAAGCGTTACCCACAGGCACAGTTTCTGATGCCGGTTGCTACACAAGCAACCCGCCGTCGTATATCAAAAATTCTTGCATCTGCGCAATTTTCGGACCTTCCCATTACATTAGTCGATAAACAAGCAGATACTGTTTGTACTGCGGCAGATGTGGTTTTTGGTAACCAGCGGGACGGCAACGCTTGAAGTGGCTTTTGTGCAAAACGTCCTATGGTGATCAGCTATAAGATATCTCCTCTGACTTATGCTTATGTGAAGCGTAAAGTTAAAGTGCCACATGTCGGTTTGCCCAATATTTTGCTGAACAAATGTGCTGTTCCAGAGCTTTTGCAACATGATGCGACGCCTGAAAAACTGGCAGAAGCCATGATTTATTGGTATGAACATCCAGAAGCAGTTGCCCGCTTGAAACAAGATTTTCATGAGCTGCATTTATTATTGAGGAAAGATACCGATACACTGGTGGCAAATGCTGTGTTGGAAGAAGCAGGTTTTTTTCAATTCTTAGTTTGACCTGCGATTTGACAAGAGAAAAGAGCGGTAATCAAATCTGCAAAAAGTAATGAAGCAGGAAAATGGGTTGCAATCCAAACATCGCCTTGTCCCAACCTATCCACTCTTTGGCAGGCAAAGATAGCGTTTGCACGGCCTTTGCTATATCATTCCCTTTATCTGAAATCAAGGAAAAATATCATGTACGAAGTCAACCGCAGCGTCTTCCTGCTCATTCCGCTCGATCCTTTTTGGAACTGGCTGCAAACCCTGCCCGGCAATCATCTTGACGGTTTGACGCTTGAAGATATTCAGCTGATGCCAATTCTTATCTCGTCCGTCCGTGTGAAACCGCCGACGAAGTATGGGACGAAATCGAAGCGCGGTTTGAAGACATTTTTGCTGCCGAACTTGCTGATTGGTGCGAAGATGAAAGCGAATGGCCTGATTTTGAATGCGGATATTTTCAACGAATGGTTCGATATCCAGCTTTCTACCGTTATCACCGACCTCGAGCAAGAACCGCTCGCCCGTGAAGCCTTTCAACCCTTCAATCTGAACTGATGAATATTCGCGTCCGCAATTACCATCTTGACGGCTACGGTCATAAATAACAACGCGCGCTATCTCGAATTTCTCGAAGAAGCGCGCTGGGCGTTTTTTTGAGGAACACGGTTTATTGTCCGAAAATCGACGGCTTGATGCTGGTGGTCGTCCGCACCGACATCCGTTATCGCCGTGCTGCTGTCGATGGCGACATATTGCGTTTTGAAGGTCGTCTGAAAGAGTTGACCTCGCGCCATATTATTCTCACTCAAAACATCGTTTTGCCCAGCGGTAAAAATGCCGTCGAAGCCGAAAGCACTTTGATGGTTGTCAGCGCAGAAAGCGGGCGAAGCATCAGCATTCCCGAACCTCTCTTTACTCTTTTAAAACAATACGCCGAAGCATGAAAAAGCTCATTACCATTGCCGCAGTCGCTATTATCGGCGCGCTGCTTTGCCATCGTCCTTATTCCGGATAACAAACCTACTCCCGCATTCTCTTTGTCCGACCTGCAAGGCAAACCGGTATCCAACGCCAATTTGCAAGGCAAAGTCAGCTTCATCAATTTTTGGTTTCCCTCCTGCCCGGGCTGTGTCAGCGAAATGCCCAAAGTCATCAAAATGTCCAAAGACTATCAAGGAAAAAGACTTCCAAGTCCTCGGCATTGCCCAGCCGATAGACCCGCTGGAAAGCGTAAACCAATACGTCAAAGAATACGGCTTGCCTTTTACCGTCATGTTTGATGGAGATAAAGCCGCCGCCCGAGCGTTCGGTACGCAGGTTTACCCGACTTCTTTCCTGATCAATAAAAAAGGCGAAATCCTGAAAACCTTTGTCGGAGAACCAGACTTCGCCGCGCTTTATCAGGAAATCGACAAAGAATTGGCGAAGTAATACAGGTTTGAGAGGTTCGTGACTGTTTTCAGACGACCTCTGTTATGAATATATTAAACAATCAACGATACTGTCTGCTGTCGGACTTAAAGAAGGGCAATTTCGGTAAGTAGATTCTGAGCATCATTGAAAATGGCTTTGAAAAATAAACAATTTCTTTATTTTATTTTTTTGTCGGCTTTTATTTTTGAGCGTATTTCAGCTGACATTTGCACAAGGCGTTCCTCAAAAAGGCATGCTGTGGGTTTATTGGGGTAATAATTTAGATGGTAATACTCGGAATCAAAGGATTTTATATTTTGACTTTTATCCCCTGAAGACACCAAAAATATCGAATCAAAAACCGAATTTCCCTTAATTTGAGCAAATCGCAGCAAGCTGCTGTTTTGAAAGAATTGGTGCTTCCGCCGAATTTTTACGTCTATCAGGAAGATTCTGTCAAACAGCCTGCCCAAATTACTATGGGTAAAGTGGGTACGGAAGTCATTTGTGACGGTAAATATTATTCTGCCAAACTTATAAAAATTTGAAAAAAATCCCAAAAACAACGGCTAAACAAATCCCTGATTCGGGCTGTATTTACTCGTTGATTATGAATAATGATTTCATCGTTAAATCCACAGATAGCCATAAGGTTAACCTCAGGAGCCAACCGGATACCCATGCCGACATAATCAAACGCTTGGACGACAACGCCATAGTAGAAAAAAATTGAAAAACCGTTCGTAAGGATTGGTACTCGTTCAATTAAAAGATACGACTACCCAAGGGTATGTTCATAAAAAGTCAGTTGGAGCGGGTGGATTAATCAAAAGTTGTCGAGATATAGGCGTATAAAAGCAGGTCGTCTGAAAACTTTGATTCAGTTTTTTCAGACGACCTTGCACTTAATATAGTGGATTAACTTTAAACCAGTACGGCGTTGCCTCGCCTTAGCTCAAAGAGAACGATTCTCTAAGGTGCTGAAGCACCAAGTGAATCGGTTCCGTACTAGTTGTACTGTCTGCGGCTTCATCGCCTTGTCCTGATTTAAATTTAATCCACTATAATCTTCTATTGCAAGGAATGTTCATGACACCCCAAACCGTCTTAGATTTCTGGTTTGCCGAAGAAAAACCGTCCTTTTCTGTTTGCCAAAAACGATGAATTCGATGCCAAGATTCGCGCGCGATTTTTTGATGTCTGGCAACAGGCGGCCCGTGGCGAGCTTGCACACTGGCGCGACACCCTGCAAGGCAGGCTCGCCGAAATCATCCTGCTCGACCAATCTCGCGCAACCTGTTTCGCAACAGTCCTCAAGCATTTGCCCAAGATTTGGCCGCACTCGTCCTCGCCCAAGAAGCCGTCCGTCAGCCCGGTTTCGCCGACCTCCTATCGCACGAACGCCATTTCATGCTCATGCCGTTGATGCACAGCGAAAGCCAAGTTGTCCACGAACAAGCCGTTCCGCTGTTTGAACGCTATACCGACGGACACGCATTGGATTTTGAAATCAAACACAAAGTCATCATCGACCGCTTCGGACGTTATCCGCACCGCAATGCCGTATTGGGGCGTGAAAGCACGGAGGAAGAGGCGGAATTTTTGAAGCAGGAAGGTTCGTCATTTTAATTTGGTTTTAGTTTGAAGGTCGTCTGAAAACCATTTTTCAGACGACCTTCTTTCATATTTCCGCTTCAATAATGCGGCGGAATTTCATCACGCAGGCTGTAAGGTTCGCGCCTCCGTTTGCGCCTTTGTCCCTGCATTTTTCTGATAAAGCAGCCTCAACTGCGCCTGCTGCAAATCCAGCGTCTGCTGCATTTTCGCCACCGTATCGTTCAGGCTGCCGATTAAGTCTTCCTGAAGCGCGGTTTGATTTCCAGCTCGGTGATGCGGTGTTCCAATTCGTCCATTTCGCTCATTTACAGCACCATCGCGGCAATCCAGCCGGCAATCATCAGCGGGATATTGTAGTGGATAAAGGTTGGGATGACCGAGTCGCGGATGTGGTCGTGCTGTCCGTCGGCGTTCAAACCCATGGTCGGGCCGAGCGTCGAGTCGGACGCGGGCGAACCGGCGTCGCCCAATGCGCCCGCCGTACCGACGATGGCGACGGTTGCCAGCGGCGAGAAGCCGAGGCTGATACACAACGGCACATAAATCGCGGTAATAATTGGCAAAGTGGAGAAAGAAGAGCCGATGCCCATGGTGACCAACAATCCGACAAACAACATGGCAAATGCCGCCATGCCTTTATTGCCGCCGAAAAAGCTGCATACTGTGTTCGACCAGCGGTTTGATTTCGCCTGTCGCGGTCATGACTGCCGCAAAGCCTTGCGCCGCAATCATGATGAAACCGACCATCGCCATCATTTTGATGCCTTCGCCGAACACATCGCTGGCAGCGTCTCGGTTCATCACGCCGAGCATCATAAAGACAGCAAAACCCAGCATAGCGCCCAAAACCAGCGAATCTTCATACATCAACTGAATCGCAAAGCACACGCCGATTGCCACCGCCGCCACCAGACTGCGGTAAGCCGAAGGCTGGGGCTGTTCGGATGCTTCGCGGTTGTCTTCCGTATCGACGGTATTGGTTTGATAAATGCGTGATTTGCGGTAGTGGACAAACGCCGCCAGCAGCCCCGCCACCATACCCAGCGCAGGAATCGCCATCGCATGCATGACGCTGATGCCTTTTACGTCCATGCCCGCAGATTTGATGTTGCCCAAGAGGATGTCGTTTAAGAAAATCGCACCGAAGCCGTAAGGCAGGAACATATAAGTCGTCACCAAACCGAACGTAATCACACACGCCACCAGGCGGCGGTCGACTTTCAAACGGTTAAACACCAGCAAAAAGCGGCGGAATAATCATCGGAATAAACGCGATATGAATAGGCACGACGTTTTGACTCATGATGCCCATCGCCAAAATAATCAGCAGCAGCGTCCATTTCACCGAACTTTCGCCTTTCGCGGCATCCTGACTGTTGTTGAGTTTGCGGATAATGCCTCCAGCAAGCCGCTGAGGCAGCCCGGAATAGGTAATCGCCATCGCAAACGCACCGAGCATCGCGTAAGACAAAGAGATCCGCGCGCCGCCCTTTAAGCCTTTCGTTAAACACGGGAATAATCCCTCGACTGCGTAACATTACCCGCCGCATCCACGACGTTTTCCAGCGGCATTCCCGCCACCAGTCCGCCGACGAACGCACCGACAGTCAGGCTCAATACGACGTGTACCCGCGACAGCGACAACACGAGCATAACGATTACTGCAACCACTACGGCATTCATGCCTTTTCTCCGTTTCAGACGACCCTCAGACCATCTGTTCACATATTAAAAAAAGAAACATCATAACCTAACATGATTTAACGGGCTAGGGCAAGCCGATTATTCATGCAAAATGAATAGGATGGAATGTGCAGACAGCCGATTCAGACGACCTCAAGCATAAAGCGGTCCAAGCGTTCCGGTTCAATCTCAAGAAAACCGTAAGACATGATGCAGCTTAGTCCGCCGCCTGTCAGGTCAGTACGGAAACTTGATTGCGCTTTTTATCTATTCGACTAGAACGAGAATAAATGCCGTATAATCAAGCCCCAAGTTTCCCCAGCCTTGAAGGTCGTCTGAAAACCATGCACTCAACTTACGCTACCGTACAGCGCGATTTGCTCGAAGCCAATCACCTTTCCCCTGAGCTGCTCGCCAAAAGCCTGAGCATCATCGGCGCGCATCACGTCGATTACGCCGACATTTATTGCCAGCGCACTGCTTTTGAAAGCTGGCATTTGGAAGAGGGCATCGTCAAATCAGGCAGCTTCCAAATCGATCAGGGGGTGGGCGTGCGCGCTGTTTCGGGCGAAAAAACCGCTTTTGCCTATGCGGACAGTTTGTGTATCGATTCGATCAACCGTTCCGCCCAAGCCGTCCGCGTCATCGGCGCGGCAGGCGGCGAAGCTTCTGTCAAAGTGCCGTCCGCCGCATACGGCAAATCCGTCCATGCGGTGCTGAATCCCATTATCGGTCTCGATTCTGCCGCCAAAGTTGCCTTATTGAACAAAGTGGAAACGCTTGCCAAAGCCGCCGATCCGCGCATCGTGCAAGTGATGGCGGGGCTGACTTGCGAATACGACATGATTTACATCGCCCGCCTCGATGGCAGGCACGCCGCCGACATCCGTCCGATGGTGCGCCTGAACGTTACCGTCATCGCCAAACAGGGCGACCGGCGCGAACAGGGCAGCGCGGGCGGCGGCGGTCGCCACGACTTGGCTTTATTTTGATGAAACTTTGGTGCGGCAGTTTGTCGATTCCGCCGTCAAACAAGCCCTGATTAATCTCGAATCCCGCCCTGCACCCGCAGGCGAAATGACCGTTGTCTTGGGCAACGGCTGGCCGGGCGTGTTGCTGCATGAAGCCGTCGGACACGGTTTGAAGGCGATTTCAACCGCAAAGAAACCAGTGTCTTTTTCAGGCAGAATCGGCGAGCGCGTTGCCGCCAAAGGCGTTACCGTCGTTGATCAGGGTGACATTGCCGACAGACGCGGTTCGCTCAATATCGACGATGAAGGCAACGAAACACGCCGCACCGTATTGATTGAAGACGGCATCTTGGTCGGCTATATGCAGGACGAAACCAACGCCCGCCTGATGGGTACGCAATCCACCGGCAACGGCCGTCGCGAAAGCTACGCCTCCGCCCCTCATGCCGCGCATGACTAATACCTTTATGGAAAACGGCAGCTACGAACCCGACGAAATCATCGCGTCCATCGATAAAGGCATTTACGCCGTCAATTTCGGCGGCGGACAGGTGGACATCACCAGCGGCACATTCGTCTTCAGCGCATCCGAAGCATGGTGGGTCGAAGGCGGCAAACTGCAATATCCTGTCAAAGGCGCAACCATCATCGGCAACGGCCCTGAAGTGTTGAAACATGTTTCCATGATAGGTAATGATACCGCGCTGGATAGTGGTGTCGGCGTGTGCGGCAAAGACGGGCAAAGCGTTCCTGTCGGCGTCGGACAACCGACCCTGCGGATTGATTCGGGCCTGACCGTCGGCGGTAGCGAGATTGTCATCAGAAATAAAACGTCGTCTGAAAAACTGTATTTGGGGTTTTCAGACGACGTTTTGTATTAGATGGTCGGCTTATTGATTGGAAACCGTTGAAGCTTTGTCATGTTCGAGTTCAAAGAGAATCATGTTTTGAGGCATTAAAGTACAAGTTTATCTGCTCGAACGTTCTACGCAATCTTCGGTTTATCCATCTGCTGAGATCAAAAACAAGCCGCCGAAAGAAATCGGCGGCTTTGTTGAATATCATCACAATTGAAAGCTCTGTGCATGATTTCATCGATGCCCGGTATTCAATGCGCTTTACTCTTGGACAAAAAGTAACGCCGTGAAGATGGGAATTGAGGATGGCAGTCCGCAAAGCAGTCAATGCTTTGGGGCGGACGAAGTTCCGACGGTATGCCAAAACGACGCGGCGGTGCGGTACGGAGCCCTGAAAACGGGATGATACTGAACAGCAAATGGTCGTTTTCAGTCAGTGCGGTAGCGGGCATGACGCTGATGGCGAGACCGCTGGCAACCATGTGGCGGATGGTGTTGATGGAGCTGCCTTGCAGGGTGTTGGTCAGACCTTGATTTTCTGCTTGGCGGCCAGCTCGGAGCAGCTTGATAAGACCTGATCGCGCATACAGTTGCCTTCCGTCAGCAATAAGACCTGTTCTTCGCTCAACATCTGCGGCGTAACGGCATCGAGTTCTTCGAAATGGTGTCCTTTGGGGACGATGACGAAAAAAGGCTCGTCATACAGCGGCTCGGTGACGATACCCGGCTCTTGAAGGGTTCTGCGACTACGATGGCATCGACGTCGCCGCGCTTGAGCGATTCGGTCAGGATGTGCGTGAGTTTTCTTCAAGCATCAGGGCATTTTCGGCGCGGTTTCGCGCAGGGAAATGATGAGCTTGGGCAGAAGGTAGGGGGCGACGGTAAAAATCAGACCGAGTTTGAATGCGCCTTCCAACTCGTTTTGCTCTTCGCTGGCAAGGTGCTTGATCAGCTCGGCTTCTTCCAACACGCGGCGGGCTTGGGCAACGATGCGCTCGCCCGCTTCGGTGGTGATGATGTCGTTGCTGCTGCGGTCAAACAGGGATACCGACAGCTCTTCTTCCAGCTTTTGATGGCGATGGAAAGGGTGGGCTGGCTGACAAAGCAGCGGCGCGCGGCACGTCCGAAATGACGTTCCTGCGCGACGGCTACGATGTAACGCATCCCGGTCAAGGTCATGTGTTAAGCCTTTTTCTGTTCCGTTTTTTTGTTCAGGCAGGGTGATGTTCAATTCGAGAACGTCCATACCGTCCTGCTTTTCTTGGGAAATGCGGATGTCGTCCAAGGAAACGTTGACGTATTTGGACAATACTTCCAGCAATTCTTTGCGCAGGGTTGGCAGGTAGTCGGGCGCTTGACCTTCTTGCGCGCGCGCTCTTGGGCAATGATGATTTGCAGGCGGTCGCGTGCAACGGCGGCGGTTTTTCGGTTTTCTGCCGAACAACATATCCATTAATGACATGACTTAGCCTCCGAACAGCCGTTTGAAGAAGCCTTTTTCTCGGCTTCGAGGAAACGCATTTCACGGTTTTTCACCCAAGAGGCGCGCAATGACGTCTTTGTAGGCTTCTGCGGCAGTTGCGCTGTCTTGGTGGATGACGGGTTCGCCGGCATTGGACGCTTGCAGGACGTTTTGCGATTCGGGAATGACGCCGATAAGCGGGATGCGCAAGATGTCGCAAATGTCTTGTACGGACAGCATTTCGCCTTTTGTTGACGCGCTCAGGCGAGTAGCGGGTAATCAGCAGGTGTTCTTTGACCGTGCCGCCTTGTTCGGCTTTGCGGGATTTGCTTTGCAGGATACCCAAGATACGGTCGGAGTCGCGGACGCTGGATACTTCGGGGTTGGTGGTGACGATGGCTTCGTCGGCGAAGTAGAGCGCCATCAAGGCGCCTTGTTCGATACCGGCGGGGAGTCGCAGATGATGTATTCTGAATCCCATTTTGTCACTGCTCAATTCCTGCATGACTTTCAACGCCTTCACGGGTCAGCGCGTCTTTGTCGCGGGTTTGCGATGCGGGCAGGATAAAGAGGTTTTTCGCAGTTTTTGTCTTTAATCAGAGCTTGGGTGAGCGTGGCTCGCCTTGGATAACGTTAACCAGGTCATAAACGACGCGTCGTTCGCAACCCATAATCAGATCGAGGTTGCGCAAGCCGACGTCAAAGTCGATGACGGCTGTTTTGTGGCCGCGCAGAGCCAGTCCGGTTTGCGATACTGGCGCTGGTCGTGGTTTTGCCTACGCCGCCTTTTGCCTGAAGTTACTACGATGATTTTTGTCACGATGTTTCCTTTATCAAATGCTTGGAATGGTTAATCTGTGTCGATTGCGCTGATAACCAGGCGGTTGTCTTGCAATGAAACCTGTACGGCTTTTTGTGCAGGTGGTCGGGCAGGTCTTGTTCGAAATTGCGGTAACACCCGCTACGGAGACCAGTTCCGCCTGCATGGAGTGGATGAAGATGCGCGCGTTGGTGTTGCCTTTCGCGCCTGCCAGAGCTCCCTGCCGCGCATGGGCGCATAAATATGAATGTTTCCGTCGGCAATGAGTTCCGCACCTTGGCTGACGATGCCGGTCACGATAAGGTCGCCGTTTTTCCGCGTAAAACCTGTTGTCCGGTGCGGACGGGGGTGCTGATGAGGACGGTCGGGTTGTTGATGACCGTTGCCTGAACGGGTGCAGGCTCTGGTTGATTTTTGGGCTGTTGCGGCTCGGATTTGTCGCTACGGCTGAAAACCAAATGGTAACGTGCTGCGAAGGATGCCCAATATTCGCCGTGGCGCAGCCCCCAGAATCTGCATGCCGTAACGGGCGAAAAGGGAAATCATGGAACCGATGTCCAATGACTCGGGATGGTCAAAATCCTGCACATCCAAAAACGAAGGGGACGACATCCACTCTTGGTATTGACCGGCGCGTTGGCGCAAAAAAATTCTTCCAGCTCGGTCAAGTCTGCGGTATGCAGGTGAATAGCCAGCACGTCAAGCCGGGCTGACTTTATGTCGAAGGCGGGTTTCATAATAGTGAGTAAATCATAAAAATTTTTTTAATTGTATAAGTTTACCGTGTAAATCTTGGCTATTCAATCCGTTTGGGCCGTCTGAAGTGAAATTTCCTGTATCTATCAGGTTGAAATCACGGCTGGAACGAGATTGCAAGCCGATTGCAAGGTTTTGTCATGGAATGACGTTATCTTTAAAGTTGTTTGAAGTGGCGTAAAAGCGACAACAGGTCGTCTGAAATCCGGAGCAGGCTCTGAATCTGAACGATCCGTCAACGGGAGGAACAGATTTTTTTATAAAGGATGGTCGGTCATTGAAGGAATAAATGGTGGGATTCGGAGGTTTTTCAGAGTTGGGTAAGGCGATTTGAACTGTTAAGGTCGTCTGAAAATGCGGACACCGGTTTCAGACGACCTTTTATAGTGGATTAAAATAAAAATGAGACAAGGCGGCAACGCCCGCCGTGTACGGGTAGTACATAAGGGCGTTGGCAACGCCGTATCATTGCAATTTTAATCCATTATACTTTTCCGCTTTCTTTGCACATTCTTTTGTCTAACTTGACATTTCCCTTGCCGCCGCAACACCATAAAGGCAGATTCGGCAGCCGGTTCGAGCTCTGCCGTCGTGTTTTTATCAACCGAAAGGCTATCCACGATGACACAATCCACTCACGATCCTTACGCGGATTACCGCGAGCTGACGCTTCGGGGCATGATACTCGGTGCGCTGATTACCGTGATCTTTACCGCGTCGAACGTTTACCTCGGCTTGAAGGTCGGTCTGACCTTTGCTTCGTCGATTCCGCGGCGGTGATTTCGATGGCGGTTTTGAAGTTTTTTTCAAAGGCAGCAATATTTTGGAAAACAATATGGTGCAGACGCAGGCTTCGGCGGCGGGTACGCTTTCGACCATCATCTTCGTTCTGCCCGGGTTTGCTGATGGCGGGCTACTGGAGCGGTTTTCCCGTTTTGGCAGACGACGCTTATGTATTTCCGGGCGGGATTTTGGGGTGATTTTCACCATTCCGCTGCGTTACGCGATGGTGGTGAAAAGCGAGTTGCCTTATCCCGAAGGCGTGGCGGCGGCGGAGATTTTGAAAGTCGGCAGCCACGAGGAAGAGGAAGGCCGTCAGGGCGGCAGCGGCATTAAAGAGCTGGCGGCAGGCGGCGCGTTGGCGGGTTTTGCGAGCTTTTGTTCCAACGGTTTGCGCGTGATTGCCGACAGCGCGAGTTATTGGTTTAAAAAGCGGCACGGCGATTTTCCAACTGCCGATGGGCTTTTCGCTGGCATTGTTGGGCGCGGGCTATCTGGTCGGACTGACGGGCGGTATCGCCATCCTGTTGGGCATTTCGATTGCTTGGGGTATTGCTGTGCCGTATTTTTCATCGCACATTCCGCAGCCTCCGATATGGAAATGGCGGCGTTTGCGATGAAGCTGTGGAAGGAAAAAGTACGCTTTATCGGCGCGGGTACCATCGGTATTGCGGCGGTTTGGACGCTTTTTGATGCTGCTCGCCGATGCTGGAAGGTCTGAAAATGTCGTTCAAGAGTTTCGGCGGCGGTGCGCCTGCGGCGGAACGCGCCGAACAGGATTTGTCGCCCAAAGCTCACGATTTTTGGGTATTGTCCATGATGCTGATTTTTGGGCGTATCGTTTTATCACTTTATCGGCGATTCGCACATTACGGGCGGCATGGCTTGGCTTTTTGGTGGTCGTTTGTACGCTTTTTGGCTTCCGTCATCGGCTTTTTGGTCGCCGCCGCCTGTGGTTATATGGCAGGTTTGGTCGGCTCGTCTTCCAGCCCGATTTCGCGTGGGCATCGTTTCCATCGTCATCATTTCGCTGGTGTTGTTGGTCGTGGGCGAATCCGGCGGCTTGATGGCGGATGAAGCCAACCGCAAAATTCTTGCTGGCGCTGACCTTGTTCTGCGGCTCGGCAGTGATTTGCGTGGCTTCGATTTCCAACGACAACCTGCAAGACTTGAAAACCGGGCTACCTGCTCAAAGCAACGCCGTGGAGACAGCAGATTGCACTGATTATCGGCTGTATCGTCGGCGCATTCGTCATCTCGCCCGTGTTGAACTGTCTCACGAAGCCTACGGCTTTACCGGCGCAATGCCGCGCGAAGGCATGGACGCGGCGCAGGCTTTGGCGGCTCCTCAAGCGACTTTGATGACGACCATCGCCTCGGGTATCTTCGCCCACAACCTTGAATGGGCGTACATCTTCACCGGTATCGCGATCGGCGCGGTGTTGATCGTCGTCGATTTGGTGTTGAAAAAATCGTCCGGCGGCAAACGCGCACCGCCCGTCCTCGCGGTCGGCATGGGTATCTACCTGCCCCCGTCCGTCACTATGCCCATCGTGATCGGCGCAGTGTTGGCGGCGGTGTTGAAACACATCATCGGCAAGAAAGCGGAAAACCGTGAAGGTCGTCTGAAAAACGCCGAGCGTATCGGAACCTTGTTCTCCGCCGGTTTGATTGTCGGCGAAAGCCTGGTCGGCGTAGTGATGGCATTTCATCATCGCCTTCTCCGTGACCAACGGCGGCTCCGACGCCCCGCTCGCGCTGGGTCTGGAAAAACTGGGAAACCACCGCATCCTGGCTTGGGCTGGCGTTCTTCATCACAGGCATGGTGTTCTTCGCCCAACGCGTGTTGAAAGCAGGACGCGTCAAGTAAGTTGGGTTTGAGATAAAGAGGTCGTCTGAAAAACTTGGGATTCAGGTTTTCAGACGACCTTGTTTTTATCTGTACTTGCCCTCTCCCGTCTGGCGGGAGAGGGTTGGGGAGAGGGTGGCTCTATGGAGCAAACTAATTTGATTTTTACCCAAAAGCCATAGAACCACTCCCTATCTCAACCTTCCCCGCCGGACGGGGGAAGGAACAGATTGCCGTTGAAGCAAACCGTAGCGTGGGCTTTGCCCGCGATATGAATGCCAAAATGAAAGCACATTCGGCTATTGTCTGATTTTTGATTATTTAAATGATGGATTTCGTGGGCAAAGCCCACGCTACTTCGAGTTATCCAAAAATCTGTATTGATTGAATACACGGGTCGTCTGAAAAACGGGTATGAACGGGTTTGTTTCTTTAAAACCCGAATCTTAAAGTTTCAGACGACCTCGTTTTTATCTACACACTCCCTCTCCCGTCCGGCGGGAGAGGGCTGGGGAGAGGGTGGCTCTGCGGGCTACACGAATTTGATTTTACCTAAATCCACAAAGCCACCCTCATCCCTAACCTTCCCCGCCGGACGGGGGAAGGGACAGGTTGCCGTTGCAGCATCCGTATCGTGGGCTTTGCCCACGATATGAGTGAAAACGTGATCATCCAATTCAGATTGTCAGAAGATAGATTTCGTGGGCAAAGCCCACGCTACAAACTGGCGTGGATTAATAAAAAGGTCGTCTGAAAACCCAAACTTCAAGTTTTCAGACGACCTTTTGTACCCTGACAAGATAGTCGGCTTATGCTGCTGAATTTTGATGAATCAGGCAGCCCATATACAGATTACCGTCTTTCTGCCAGCCGAACAATTGGTTTTGCTGATCGCTGTTTTCAGCCATCAAGCCCAGAGTCAGCCAGTGGCTTTCTCGCGGAAGTTGACCTGTATACGGTTCGGGCGTGTATCAGGGGCAGGTCGAAATTATCGTTCCAGCTGACGCCTGCTTGGCGAAGTTTGCCGACGTATTGTTGCGTATCTTTAGGGTGGTGCGGTAAACCAGGCAGCATGGACGGTGCGGTTTTTCAAAGCGTAATCGGCGTAGTGTCCGAAAGATTTGTTTTGCGCCGTTTCGTCGGACAAGGAGATGGCAATCGGACGCTGCAAAACCGCTTTGACGGGCAATTTGTTCTGTTTGGCGGCATAAGGCGAGGCAAACACCAGCCAAGTTGCGTTTTCTGTAAACTCGGCATCTGAAGCGTCTTCGTTCAGCCATGCCGAAAAATCACATGAATGCTTTTCAAACTGGCGGTTTTTCCACCCAATCGCCCATCAAACTTTCGCCATCGGACAAAGGCTTGATAGTCGCGCGGACACCCGCCATTTCGGCGATTTCTTCAAATCTCTGCTGCCAGTTCAAATACGCTTCTTCGTCCGGCGCATCGATGTGCAGGGTCACAGGCTGCCGATACTCAGCCAATTCGCTCAACTTTTTGGTAAAAATGTTCGGCAACGTAAGGATAGCCGCTGCGCCACAGGTCTTCGTCTTCATCACGCGGAAACAGAAAAAGATCGGCATTTCGTCCGCCTGAGGCTTGGGTAATGACGTCCGGCAGCGACAAGGGGTCGGGTAGGATGGTATGCGAATCGACCAATACGATGCTTCTTTGCGCCCAATCCGTCCATTTTTGCGGATATTCGCTTTTTCGGTTTCCCTAAGCACCTGCCGCCGCGCTGCGGTTCATCGACAAGATAAAGCGGTACAGCAAAGCCGCGCCCCAAACGCCAACCGGTATCAACAGATAAAACGGGCTGATTTTCAGCCACAACACAACAATCAATGCCGCAATGAAAAGCAAAGCTAATACCGTCAGCCATACCCAAGGGGTATTCCACTTGCTGTTTTTGCGGGCGACGATGGTATCGGGGATATCAGGAATAGACCAGTACATAATCTTCAGATATTGATTTGAAATAAATGGAATGAGTATAACAGCAAAAAGCCAAATGTTTTTCCAAACTTGATTTCAGGTATCTTTTTCCCGCCAAACGGATTGACCGAAAACCCCTGCCCGATGTTTTTCAGACGACCTTTTGAGCCGGATAGAAAAAAACACCGACATCGCGTAAAATATGCGCAAATTTTGTGATTCAATCAGGTCGTCTGAAACAGATTGCGCCTGATTTATTTTTCCGGAAAACACCATGAGCGAACAAAACAATCCGCAAACCGAGCCGCAGTTGGACGAAAACCAAATCATCGCCCTGCGCCGCGAAAAACTGCACAACATCCGCCAACAGCGCATTGCCTATCCCAACGACTTCAAGCGAGACAGCTTTGCTGCCGATTTGCACGCCCAATACGGCGAAATCAGCAAAGAAGAACTCGACCCGCAAGCCGTTCCCGTCAAAATTGCCGGCCGCATGATGCTCAAACGCCAAATGGGCAAGGCGAGCTTCGCTACCATCCAAGACGTGACCGGCCAAATCCAGCTTTATCTGAACAACAAAGGCGTGAGTCAGGAAGTTTTGGACGATTTCAACCACTGGGACTTGGGCGACATCGTCGGCGCGGAAGGCACTTTGTTCAAAAACCAACCACGGCGAATTGACCGTGCGCGTGTCCGACATCCGCCTGCTGTCCAAATCCCTGCGCCCGCTGCCCGACAAACACAAAGGCTTGAGCGATCAGGAAACCAAATACCGCCAACGCTACGTCGATTTGATTGCCAACGAAGAATCGCGCAATACGTTTATCAAACGCAGCCAAATCATCCAATCCGTGCGTAATTTCATGGTGAACGAGCATTATCTCGAAGTCGAAACCCCGATGATGCACCCGATTCCGGCGGCGCGACGGCGAAACCGTTCGTGACCCACCACAACGCTTTGGACATCCCGCTCTACCTGCGCATTGCCCCCGAGTTGTATCTGAAACGCTTGGTGGTTGGCGGTTTGGAGCGCGTGTTTGAAATCAACCGCAGCTTCCGCAACGAAGGCATGTCCGTGCGCCACAACCCCGAATTCACCATGATCGAATTCTACGAAGCCTTCTCCGACTACGAACGCATGATGCAGATGGCGGAAGACATCATCCGCAACGCATCGCGCACGGTAAACGGTACGGCGAAAAATCAGCTACAACGGCAAAGAAGTCGATTTGGAAAGCCCGTTCGAACGCCTGACCATTCTCGAAGCCATCAAAAAATACAATCCGCACTACACCGACGAGCAGTTGAACGATGAAGAATGGCTGAAAAAAGAAATCGTCAAACACGGCGAAAGCCTGCCGCCGTCTCCAGGCATCGGCAGCCTGCAACTCGCCCTGTTTGAAGGTTGCGCCGAAAGCAAACTGTGGAACCCGACCTTCATCGTCGATTACCCGTCGAAGTTTCCCGTTGGCACGCGCTTCGGATACGAAACAAGGTCTGACCGAGCGTTTCGAATTGTTCGTTGTCGGCCGCGAACTGGCAAACGGCTATTCCGAGTTGAACGACCCTGAAGACCAAGCCGAACGCTTCAAATCGCAAGTCGCGCAAAAAGACGCAGGCGACGACGAAGCCATGCACTACGATGCCGACTACATCCGCGCCATGGAATTCGGCCTGCCGCCGACAGGCGGTTGCGGCATCGGCATCGACCGCCTGGTAATGCTGCTGACCGATTCGCAAACCATCCGCGACGTGATTTTTGTTTCCGCAGATGCGTCCCGAATAAGGTAGGCAGATAATAAAGAAAAGGTCGTCTGAAAACCGGAAAATGGTTTTGAACTGCACCCCAAAAAGTTGGACACATCCCCTCCAACCTCACAAGGTGCAGTTTTTTTATGAGCAAATATACATTACACTTCAAATACCAAGCCGTACTCCACTACCTGCATATACGCAGCCAACAGCGTACCGCAGACCACTACGGCATTTCCCTGAACCCACCTGAGACGATGGATACGCGCCTATCAAGAAGGCGGTATCGGCGCACTCGAACATCCCCAATCCAAAAACCATGCCCCAACACCGCAAAACCCCTTCATCTCAGATAAACCCGACCAAGAAAAAACGCAGGCAGAGCTTATCGAAGAGTTGTGCTATATGCGCGCAAAGGTTGCCTATTTAAAGGAGTTAAAAAGCCCTCAGCCAAAAACAGACCGAAAAGGACAAAGCCAAACCGTCCAAAACACTGAGGGCGCAACACCCGCTCAAATACCTGCTGCACATCGCAAACCTGCCCAAAAGCAGCTTTTACTACCACCACCAAGACCGACCCTGATCCCGACGCAGCCGACAAAGCACTCCTTGTCGAAACCCTACCGGCGGCATAAAGGACGCTACGGACAAAGGCGCATTGCCGCCGCATTAGATTGGAACCGCAAAAAGTGGCGCGGTTGATGAAGCAGTTGGAACTGAAAGCCCTCATACGGGCGAAAAGCCTACCGCCATCCCGCCATGGGCGAGATATCGGAACACCTCCTCAAACGCCGGTTCAAAGCCCGAAAGCCCAACGAAAAATGGCTGACCGACGTTACCGAACTCAAAGGGAAGGACGGCAAACTGTACCTCTCGCCAATCTTGGACTTGTTCAACTCGCGAGATCGTCGCTCACGCCATGAGCCGCAGAGCCGACAGCGAAATGGTGAAGGAAATGCTCGAAAAAGCCGCACCCCGGCTGACTGATAAAGGAACAATGCTTCATTCTGACCAAGGCGTGCTGTACCGTACGGCGGGGTATAGGGAATTGCTTGCGGAGCATTCCATGGTTCAAAGCATGTCGCGAAAGGCGAACTGTTGGGACAATGCGCCGATGGAAAGCTTTTTTGCGGTGTTAAAGACGGAGTGTTTCTATAACGCAGGAGAATTGACGGTGGATGAATTGATGAAGCAGATAGATGACTATATGGATTACTACAACCGGGAGCGTTGCAGTTTGAATTGAAAAAGCTGAGTCCTGTCGCATACAGAACCCAGCTTACACAGAGTGCCTGAATAGGCTTTTGTGAGTGTCCAAGATTTGGGGGCCAGTTCAGTTTTCAGACGACCTTTTTGTTGAAGTTAAACTTAATTCAGTCTTTGTTTTTCAATTGTCTCATCTAAGCTCCGTATGTGAGGTAGCCGCAAGCGGTTTTGCCGGAGGTAACGGAGCTGGCGGGTGATGATTCGCAAACCATCCGTGATGTCTGTTCACGCAAATGCGCCTCGAATAAAGTCAGCAAAGAAGGTCGTCTGAAAACCGGAAAATTGGTTTTCAGACGACTTTTTGTTCAAGCTAAACCCGATTCAGATTCAGCCCCTGTTTTTCAACCGTCCATGCAATTCCTGCACGCTGTACACGCCCAAGTGGTCGCGGCTTTTTGCGCCTTCGCTCATGGCTTCGCCGCCGGCGATGGTGGTGTATTGCGGCACGCGTTGGGTGAGGGAGGTGCGGCGGATGCTGTGGCTGTCGGCGATGGATTGTGCCGAGCTGCTGACGGTGTTGACCACCAGCGCGATTTCGCCGTTTTTAATCGCATCCACGATGTGCGGGCGGCCTTCCTGTACTTTGTTCACTGCCCTGCACGATGATGCCGCGCTCTTTTCAGGTATTCGGCGGTGCCGCGTGTGGCGCAGACGCCGTAGCCGAGTGCTTGGAAGTTTTGCGCGGTTTTGACGATGAGCGGTTTGTCTTCGTCGCGCACGGCGAGGAAGATTTTGCTGGTCGGGTTCAGGCGTTCGCCCTGCACCGAGTTGGGCTTTGTAGTAGGCTTCGCCGAAGCTTGCGCCCACGCCCATCACTTCGCCGGTGGAGCGTATTTCCGGGCCGAGGATGGTGTCCACGCCGGGGAATTTGATGAAGGGGAACACGGCTTCTTTAACGGCATAGAAATCGGGGACGACTTCTTTTCCACGCCTTGCTCTTGCAGGAAATACCTGCTATACAGCGTGCGCCGACTTTGGCGAGCGGCACGCCGGTGGCTTTGGAGACGAAGGGCGACGGTACGGCTGGCGCGCGGGTTCACTTCCAACACGAACACCACGCCGTCCTGCACGGCAAACTGTACGTTCATCAGGCCGACCACGCCCAGCGCGTAGGCCATGGCTTTGGTTTGGCGGCGGATTTCGTCTTGGATTTCTTCGCTGAGCGAGTAGGGCGGCAGCGAGCAGCCGGAGTCGCCGGAGTGGATGCCCGCCTGTTCGACGTGTTGCATGATGCCGCCGATAACGACGTCTTTGCCGTCTGAAACGCAGTCCACATCAACTTCAATCGCGTTGTTCAGGAAGAAGTCGAGCAACACGGGGCTGTCTTCGGACACTTGCACGGCTTCGCGCATGTATTTTTGCAGCTCTTCGGCGGAGTGGACGACCTGCATGGCGCGGCCGCCGAGGACGTAAGACGGGCGCACGATCAGCGGATAGCCGATTTCTTCGGCTTTGACGAGTGCTTCTTCTTCGTTGTGGGCGATGCGGTTGGGCGGTTGGCGCAAGCCTAAGTCGTTCAACACTTTTTGGAAGCGTTCGCGGTCTTCGGCGGCGTCGATGCTGTCGGCGGATGTGCCGATGATGTTTACGCCGTTTTCAACCAGCGCGTTGGCGAGTTTGAGCGGGTTTGACCGCCGTAATGCACAATCACGCCCCACGGGTTTTCCGTGCGGACGATTTCCAACACGTCTTCCAGCGTCAGCGGCTCGAAATACAGGCGGTCGCTGGTGTCGAAGTCGGTGGACACGGTTTCGGGGTTGCAGTTGACCATAATCGTTTCAAAGCCCGATTCGCGCAGGGCGAGCGCGGCGTGAACGCAGCAGTAGTCAAACTCGATGCCCTGACCGATGCGGTTCGGGCCGCCGCCGAGAATCATCACTTTTTACGATCGGAAGGGCGCGCTTCGCATTCCTCTTCGTAAGTAGAGTAGAGGTAGGCGGTTTCGGTGGCGAACTCGGCGGCGCAGGTATCGACGCGTTTATAGACGGGATGCAGGTTCAGCGCGTAGCGGTGTTCGCGCACCTCTTTTTCTTTTACGCCTCAAAAGCTGCGCGATGCGTTTGTCGGAGAAGCCTTTGCGTTTCAGACGACGTAAGGCGGCGAAATCCAAATCTTGCAGGCAGCCTGCACTTACCTGCTGCTCTTCTTTCACCAAGTCTTCGATTTGTGCCAAGAACCAAGGGTCGATGGCGCAGATTTCGTGATTTCTTCCAGCGTGAAGCCCGCGCGGAACGCGTCTGCCATCAAAACAGCATGCGCTCAGGGCCGGGGTTGGCCAGTTCGCGGCGGATTTCCGCTTTGTCGGAGCTTTCGGATTGAAGCCGCACAGCCGGGTTTCCAAGCCGCGCAGGGCTTTTTGGAAGCTTTCCTGAATGGTGCGGCCCATCGCCATCACTTCGCCCACCGATTTCATCTGCGTGGTCAGGCGGTCGTCTGCGGCGGGGAATTTTTTTCAAACGCAAAACGCGGGATTTTGGTTACTACATAGTCGATGGAAGGCTCGAACGACGCGGGCGTGCGGCCGCCGGTGATATCGTTGCGCAACTCGTCCAGCGTAAAGCCGACCGCCAGCTTCGCCGCCACCTTCGCAATCGGGAAGCCCGTCGCTTTGGAAGCCAGCGCGGACGAACGGCTTACGCGCGGGTTCATCTCAATCACAATCATCTCGCCGTTTTCAGGGTTCACCGCAAACCGCACGTTCGAGCCGCCCGTGTCCACGCCGATTTCGCGCAACACTGCCAACGAAGCATTACGCATGATTTGGTATTCTTTGTCGGTCAGCGTTTGCGCCGGCGCAACCGTAATCGAGTCGCCCGTATGCACGCCCATCGGGTCGAAGTTTTCAATCGAGCAAATGATGATGCAGTTGTCGGCCTTATCGCGCACCACTTCCATCTCGTACTCTTTCCAGCCGAGGACGGACTGCTCAATCAGCAGCTCATGCGTGGGCGACGCATCGAAACCGCGTTCGCAAATCGCCAAAAACTCATCTTTATTGTAGGCAATACCGCCGCCCGAACCGCCCATCGTGAAAGACGGACGAATCAGCGTCGGAAAGCCGACCTGTTCCTGCGCCGCCAAGGCTTCGTTCATTGTGTGGCAGACAAAAGGATTTCGGGCAGGAGAGGCCGATTTTTTCCATCGCTTCTTTAAAGCGGCCACGGTCTTCTGCCTTATCGATAGCATCTTCGGTCGCACCGATTAATTCGACATTGTATTTCGCCAGCACGCCGTTGCGCGCCAAATCCAGCGCGCAGTTCAGCGCGGTTTGACCGCCCATCGTGGGCAGAATCGCATCGGGCCGCTCCTTGGCGATAATCTTCCACCGTCTCGCCACATAATCGGCTCTGATGTAGGTAACATCCGCCATTTCAGGATCGGTCGTGATGGTGGCGGGGTTGGAATTCACCAGAATGACTTTATAGCCTTCTTCACGCAAAGCCTTACAGGCCTGTGCGCCCTGAATAGTCAAATTCGCAGGCCTGACCGATAACGATAGGGGCCGGCGCCGATGATAAGGATGGATTTTTAGGTCGGTACGTTTGGGCATGGGGATTTCCTTTATTTTTAAAAGGTTACTCTTTACAGTGGTTTTTGCGTTTGAGGTGGCAAATTTTAATTTGACAGTATTCAAGTGGTTCTTGTTTAGTTGGTGCCATTTGAACACCAATGATTATGGGGAAATAGAAAATCATGACTGTTGAAATAGAGGCGACAAGGAAAAATATAAGATAGCGGCTTACATACTTCGTTTTTAAAGAAACATATGACTGCCTTTAATCCTTTTCGCCGATGAATAATTTTTAATTTTTATTAAATGAAAAGATAAGTTTTTTTATTTGTGTATTTATATATTGGTGGGTACTTTGTCCAAATTAATGATAGAAGTATTTTTCACAGAGTAATGAGAATACATAAAGGCTATTAGTATCGGCATAATTAATATTGATATTATCGATACAATTCCTTCAATAAAAATCATCAGTAGAAAAACGAGCAATAGTTAAATAAATGCTAACCATGGCAATCAATACAGTTATTTTTCAACACATTCAAACCAATAATTAAAATCTTTTTAATGTATATGTAATTGTCTTCTATTGTGTACGATAAATTCAAAAAATCCAGGACTTCTTTATTAGTATTGTTACGCATTCCACTCCCTGCTAATTTTGGGTAGAGAAAAAGTGATAAAAATAAAAATAATTATGCTAATAATCTTCAATATACCTCATTGTTATTAATAATCCAGCTGTATGCTTCTTTTTAGTCATTCAAAATTTGTTATTGTTATTATTGCAATAACAATGAATACACAAATTATAAAAAGTAGTAAAAACAAACCCAATAGGAAGAAGGTTGTTAGGGTATTTGGTATTTTTCCATGCTGAATATCCTATTGAAGCAGTGTAGCAACTGTATTTTTCACCCCTGTCGGGCAAAAATACCAAAAACTCAAATCAAGCCGTTCGGATACCGTTTTTCGGCAAAAATAATCACGCATCCGGGCATTCAATATCGTCAGCAGTTTGCGCATACATGCCGTAACGGCAACCTTATACGGCTTACCCTTGGACAGCAGGCGCTGATAGAAACCCCGAATAAGCGGTTCAAAAACGTGTCGCTACCACGGTTGCCATATACAGCGCCTTACGCACCGCAGACCTTCCGCCGAAGCAGCGGCTTTTGAATTTGGTTTCCCGCTCTCCTCGGGTGTGGGGCAATGCCGACCAAACTCGCCAGCCGTTTGTGGCTCAGCCGTCCCACTCGGGCAGCATCGCCATCAGCGTAGCCGTCGTTATCGAACCGATACCTTTGATTTGCTCCGCCACTTGGGCTTTGCCGTCAAAATGCGTGTGGGCGCTCGTCGATTTGTTTGTCCAATCCCGTCAATCAGCCGGTCAAAATGGGCAATCAGTTGTTTGACGCTTTCGACTTGCGTTTCGTGAACCTGATGCAGACGGTTTTTCTCGGCAGTCCGCATATCCACCAGTTGGTTGCGGCGGTTAACCAATGCTTCCAACACTTCTTCCGCTTCGGTGGGCGGCTGGTAGAGCATAGTTTGCCAACCTTCTTTCTGTGCCGTCATCTGTGCGAAGAAGGCGAGCATTTTGGCATCTTTGGCATCGGTTTTGGTCAGCGACTGTGATTGGGCAAACTGATGCGTCTGACGCGGGTTGGCGATAATCACGGCCATACCTGCGCGGTGGATGGCTTTGGCAGCGGGGATTTCGAGACCGCCGGTGCTTTCCATCACGACGAGGGCGACCTTGTGTTTTTAAGGTATTCGATAGTATGGGCGATACCTTTTGGGGTTGTTGGTTTCGGTTTTGGTTTTAGACAAAGACGAAACGGCGATGACGAAGTTTCGTTTGGCGATGTCGATACCTGCGTAATTGTATTGGGTACTCATCATAAACCCTGCCTTTGCATTCGGTTGTGTTGTCTGGCAACTGTCCGGTTGTGTCGATGGGTTGCCCGACCGCTCCCCTGAGCTACGCAACGGTTGTTTGCCTCGGTTGGGCACGGGCGGCGGCGGGCGGTTTGTTGCTATGATACGGGAGTTCCGATATACAAGGTTGGGTCTTGACCCAACAAAAATTGTTAAATTATCTGCCTCTGAATCCAATTAATAAAATAATCTTATATCAATTTATTTAATATTCTATATAGCGAAAGAAGATATTTTATCCATTTATATATTAAAAAAATAGAGAAATAGAAGCAGTTATAATTAATCCAGAAGTAATATAAAATCTATTATCAGGATTTTTGATCACCAAAAATCCGATTACTGCAATCAATAGAAAGAATAAGCTAATTTTTATTAAAACAGAAAAATTTTTGAAGTGTTACATTGCCTATCTCATTCCAGTGAATTGTGCCTAATTCTTCATTTTTAATTCCTGCAACAAAAACCATATCCTTTTGTTTTTGAGAATAGATAAAGTATTTTCACATGGTGTCCTTCTCTCATAGGTACATGCCAATTTACAAGCTGAAAATTCTCTTCTCTCCCTTCCCTATTTTGAATAAAGAATTGTTGGTAAGTGGTAGTTGTACTTGGACTTCAAAAATTTCCTCCGCTGCCAGCAAAATTTCTATTGCCTTTAACCTCCATATGAGAATCATGGCGTAAATTTATTACTTCTCCGTAAAATTCAGCAATGTATAAGTTTTTATTGTCAAAAATTGTCTTCATTTTAAATGTCCAAATTCAATAAGCAAGCAAGCGTAGCAAGCCGTAGCCCGCATGTAGGGTATGTGCGGAACGCACGCACGCGTTCTCTATTTTCCCTGCAACCCCAACTCACTGCGTGTGTGCCTTGCGGCACACATCCTACCAATGGGTTTTTAAAGGTTGTCTGAAAAACGCTTGCGGCGTTTGTTCCATCTGCCTTTGCGATAAAGGCTACCTGAAAAATCCCTGCCGTTGATATTTCGGGTATTCTTTTTTCAGACGACCTGCAACGCGTGAATCTGCTGCACCTACTCCCTCCCCGTGGGGAGGCTTGGGGAGAGGGCATTCTCCGAATTTCGGCAATCTTTCCCAACACCCTAACCGCTCAAAATACAAGCCTTGCGGCTTGTTGCCCTTCTCTAGCTCTCTCCCACGGGAGAGAGGACGGGGTGGCTGTTGGAATTAAGGGTTCTGTAAACTAATCAGGTTGTGCAGGCTGTTTTTACTTTTCAGACGACCTGCAATCAACGGCTGCAAAACCCAAGTTGCCTTTCAAATCGCCAAAAATTCGCAAAATCTGCTGCATCCTGCCCTCTCCCTGTGGGAGAGGGCTGGGGAGAGGGCATTCTCCGAATTTCGGCAACCTTTCCCAACAACTCAACCACTGAAATACAAGCCTTGCGGCTTGTTGCCCTCTCTCAGCTCTCTCCCACGGGAGAGAGGACGAGGTGGCTGTTCGGGTTAAGGGTTCTGCAAGGAAACAGGTTGTGCAGGCTGCTTTTTGTTTTTCAGACGGCCTGCAACGCTTGAACCTGTTGTAACCTACTCCCTCCCCGTGGGGAGGGCTGGGGAGAGAGCATTCTCCGAATTTCGGCAACCTTTCCCAACAACTCAACTACTCGAAATACAAGCCTTTGCGGCTTGTTGTCCTCTCTCTAGCTCTCTCCCACGAGGAGAGAGGACGGGCAGCTGTTGGGGCTAAGGGTTCTGCAAGGAAAACAGGTTGTGCAGGCTGCTTTTTGCTTTTCAGACGGCCTTTATAAATGCTCAATTCAGTCGGCTTGCACCCTATAATTTTCAAAAAATCCAATCAAAATCAACCATCTGCTACCGTGCAGGCTGCTTTTCCAATTCTTGCAACACGCGCAGGATTTCCGCCAGTACGTTGTTTGTCTGCTGCAAAATTTTGTGGTTCCAAAAACGCAAAACAGTAAAGCCCAAAGCTGTTGAGATATGCTGTCCGCGCGTGGTCGTATGCGGCTTGTTCTGTGTGCTGCCCGCCGTCTGCTTCGACAATCAGCTTGGGCGTTACGCACATAAAATCAACAATATAGTTTCCCATCGGCTGCTGGCGGCGGAATTTATAGCCGTTCAGACGGCCTGCCCGCAGGTGCTGCCACAATTTTGCTTCCGCCTCGCTCATTTCTTGACGCATGGCTTTGGCGCGTTGGCGCAGGGCGGGATTGTCGGCGGTCAATAGTTTTTCGGGCGTGGTCATTTTTGTTGTCGGGGTGCTGTTTGTGCAAGCCTTGCAGCTTGCTGCCCTCTCCCTAGCCCTCTCCCACGGGAGAGGGGATGGGGTTGCTGATTGAATTAAATGTTGCGGCAAGACAATCTTTTTTCAGACGACCTTTTGCGTTTTTATTTTGCACAGGCCGTCTGAAAACTTCCTTAAAAACTAGTGATAAATGTAATCAAACCCAAAATAATGCCTGGGGCGTTTGCCAGTATGATGGGGTAGTCGCGTTTTTCTTTCAAAAAGCCGTAGGCAAACCATAATGTGCAGTTGATGGCGGCGACGAGGGGTTGCAACGGCGAGCCGGGGTTGCCGGCAAGGTTGTTTTGGATTTGCGGGATATAAGAAACGTACATACCGACGCCGGCCAGGGTGGCGGTGACGGAAAGAATGTGCATTTGTTTTTCAGTCATTGGTTTTCCTTTCTGATTAGACGATTGGGTTTTCAGGCTGTACAGATGTTGATTTGCACAGGCCGTCTGAAAAACTTCCTTAAAAACTAGTGATAAATGTAATCAAACCCAAAATAATGCCTGGGGCGTTTGCCAGTATGATGGGGTAGTCGCGTTTTTCTTTCAAAAAGCCGTAGGCAAACCATAATGTGCAGTTGATGGCGGCGACGAGGGGTTGCAACGGCGAGCCGGGGTTGCCGGCAAGGTTGTTTTGGATTTGCGGGATATAAGAAACGTACATACCGACGCCGGCCAGGGTGGCGGTGACGGAAAGAATGTGCATTTGTTTTTCAGTCATTGGTTTTCCTTTCTGATTAGACGATTGGGTTTTCAGGCTGTACAGATGTTGAGAGGGGGCTGAATTTATATTTTTGAAGTTTGGTTTTCAGACGGCCTGTTGTCGAGTTGAGTGTGGCCGTCTGAAAAAATCAGCTTTATTGTTTTGCTGCTTTGATATTGTCAATGAATTTGTCGAATAGATAGCCGACGTCTTGCGGGCCCGGGCTGGCTTCGGGGTGGCCTTGGAAGCAGAATACAGGTTTGTCTGTCAGTTCGATGCCTTGCAAGGTGTTGTCGAACAAGGATTTGTGGGTAATGCGTGCGTTGGCGGGCAAAGTGTCGGCATCGACGGCGAAACCGTGGTTTTGGCTGGTGATAACGACTTTGCCGCTGTCCAAATCTTGTACAGGGTGGTTGGCACCGTGATGGCTGAAGCGCATTTTCAGGGTTTTCGGCGCCGATGGCGAGGCTGATCAGTTGGTGTCCTAAGCAAATGCCGAAAATCGGTTTGCCGCTTGCCATCAGTTTTTGCACGGCCTCGATGGCGTAGGTGCAAGGCTCGGGGTCGCCGGGGGCCGTTGGAGAGGAATACGCCGTCGGGGTTGAGCGCCAACACCTCTTCCGCGCTGGTTTGGGCGGGAACGACGGTCAGGCGGCAGCCGCGCGAGGCGAGCATACGCAGGATGTTGGTTTTCACGCCGAAATCGTAGGCGACGACGTGGAACGGCTGTTCGGCAGGGGTAACGAAACCTTTGCCCAGCGCCCATTCGCCTTCGGTCCATTCGTAGGCTTCTTTGCAGGAAACTTCTTTTCGCCAAAATCTTTGCCGACCATGCTGCCGAACGCGGCGATGAGTTCTTGTGCTTTTTCAACCGTAGCGTCCGCGCCGGTCAGAATCGCACCGCCTTGCGAGCCTTTTTCACGCAACAGGGTAGTCAGGCGGCGGGTATCGATATCGGCGATGGCGACGGTTTTGTTGCGTACCAAATAGTCGTGCAGGCTTTCGGATGCGCGGAAGTTGCTGTGCAGCAGCGGCAGGTCGCGGATAATCAAACCGGCGGCGTAAACGCAGCGGCTTTCTTCATCTTCGGCGTTGGTGCCGGTGTTGCCGATGTGTGGATAGGTGAGGGTAACGATTTGTTTGCAGTAGGACGGGTCGGTCAGGATTTCCTGATAGCCGGTCATGGAAGTGTTGAACACGACTTCGCCGGAAGTCGAACCTTCGTAACCGATTGATGTGCCGTGAAATACGCTGCCGTCAGCGAGAACGAGAAGAGCCGGAGTGGTCATGATGGAATCCTGTTTGCCTGATGATGGTCGGTTTGCAGAAACGGGCAGGGGTCGTCTGAAAATTGTTTACAAAAAAGACCGCCTGAGAAAATATCGGCTAAAAAAAAACACGCCCCGCAGCCTTGATTTTGCTGCGTAACGTGCTTTTTCAGGCATAGCTGCCTATGCCGTAGAAGCAATGCATTCTACGTCAAAAAGCCATATCGTTCAAGCTGTGGTTTGGCAACGGATTTTCTCTTTACAATCATGAAGTCTGTTTTCATTTTTCGCCATTGTTCGCCGCATCAGATAAAAACAGCCCGAACCCCCACATAAATGACATCGTAAATGTTAGAATCTCATTCCGAGAAAAATAAAAACAACGTCATCATCCGTCAACCGACGATTTTATGAAAAAGAACGCATTATGAAAAACAAACCTTCACGTTGCCCCGGCTCCATCCGTCCGATGATTTACAGCATCGCCTCCGCGCTCGCACTGATGGGGGCGGCATCACCAGCGCAAGCACAGTTTGCCAAAACCCCGCTTTATTTGCAAAACGAAAGCCAAATTACAGAGCAGCCGAAAGTCAAACATAACATTATGTTTTTATTGATGATTCGGCGAGTATGGGTTCTATTGTACCTGGAGCCAGGGGGAAGAGGGGAACCTTTAAAATAGGTTAGAAGTAACGAAAAATGCGCTAAAATGATATTCTTGATCAATATAAGGATCAGTTTAACTGGGGGTTGCAGACGCTTCATAACAATGGTCGATCAGATGCTGATTTTTCAGTTCTGACCCAGAGGCAATGAAAACGCGTGTCAACAAGATGAGTACTGGCTATGCAACCCCAGCAACACGCCGCTATTTTTGAAATTGTCAGTACGATTGTTATGCCTAAGGTTGAGTACCGTTGTCAAAAAATCGTATGTCGTCATGATGTCGGATGGCGATGCTAACTATAGCTCTTATTGTGGTAATTCTCCATATTGGCCAGATAGGGACGATTTTTGATTATGATGCCCGTCGTTTTTATTATGCTGCTAAAGATTACAATTGGAGAGTCCATAATGCTTATGATAGTGAAGATTACCAGAAAGCATACGAATATTTCAGGCGAACGAAAAGGGCAGGATAGGCTTTTACGTTGTATGAGGGCAGAGCCTTCCTACGATCAGTTTTGGGATCGCGGTAACGGTTTGGCCTTTTTCAGTAAAAAAACTAGCAGAAAAAGACTTTTAAAGTCGGTGGTAAGGATAAAGCGGGTAAGAGCTGGGATGGCGATCCAAATGATTTTGGGGACTACAAAAAGCAAACTGTTCAAACATTTACTGTAGGTTTTGGTGGCGATATTACCCTGGCAGGTGAAAGATTATCTGAAGCGAGGCGCCAGTAAAAGAGTGGTATTACATTGCTAATAAATCAGAAACCTTACTTGAGGCATTCAAAAACTATTACAGATACGATTAAAAATGATAGCCAAAGTGAACCGATTACTTTGGATGGCGGTACCGCTCGGCAACTTCCAGCAGCGGTATTCCCGATTTGGCGGCAACCATCAAGCTGAATACCGGCTCTTGGAGCAGTCAGATTTTATTTAATAAATTGAATAATAGTGATGGTAGACGGGAAGGTACGGTTACCCAGCCTTCCTTTGGTAATCGTAAAACATTGATTAACACAGGTTCTAATACTTACTCTATTGATGCTATTCCTGCTGATAAAGTCAACAATGCCTATTTCGGTATTGAGAATACTGACAAAGACGAATGGAAAAACTGCTCAATTGGACGGGCAGGGTCGGCAATGATGACAGTGCATACAAGCCTTACCGTGACCGTAAACCCGGAGAGCGTGATTTAGGCGATATTTTGGATGGTTCCGTTGCTGCAGTCGGCAATCAGGAGCATGGTCGCCGCAAATATTTGGTTGCCGCCGCCAACGACGGTATGGTTCATATTTTTCCAAAAGCACGGCAGGCGAACATCCTTATGATTTGAAAGTCAGCTATCTTCCTTCAGCGATGGAGCGTGAAAATGATGCTTCGGGCAACCCGATTACGCTTTGCCAAAGTATTGAAAGACATCGCGCATGCGGATTACGGAAAAATCCATTGAAAACCATAAATACGGCGTAAATGGTGGCTTTACCCTGCGTCAGACCGCCGCAGCTGAACAAGGCAGTAAGTTTCAGCAACGTGTCTTTATGTTTGTGCAATGGGACAAGGCGGACGTGGTGCATACGCTCTCAATATAGGCGGTAAAGAAGATCAAACCACCAATACCGGTATGGATGCGGCCGCTTTGAGCGATAAAAGTTCCTTTGTTTGAAACGGCCAAAGGTAAAGACAATACTTTGGCTTTACCATCGGTACGCCACAAATCGGTCGTGTTTCATCAAACGTGAAACCGATGGTAGTGCCAAACCGAATGAAAACATCCGTTACGCAGGCTTCCTCGCCAGTGGCTACGCAGCTGAAGAAAAAGATGCAGCAGCCAACGAAACGGCGTTATATGTTTACGAAATGCTTGGTAAAGAAGTCGGTACAGGCGAGAAACGCGGTCAGGGCTGCAGGAAAAACCCGTGATCAACTGGCGAAAATTGTCGAAGGGTGGTGTAGGCGGGCTGTCTACACCGACGTTGCTCGATACCGATTTTGACGGGGTTGTCGATTTTGCCTTTGCAGGCGACTCGAGGGGGTATATGTACCGCTTCGACCTGCGATGCTGCAAGTCCGAAAGATTGACTGCGGTTAAAATTTTCTCCGGTTCACCAAATAAAGCCGATTACCTCGGCTCCTGCCGTATCACGAAAAAGGAACTAGGAATACGTCGTGATTTTTCGGTACGGGTAGCGAGATTTACCAAAAGTGATTTGAGCAATACTGAAACACAATCGATTTACGGTATTTTTCCAAAAACTGGATCAAGCGCCGAAAGATCTTGCTGCAGATAAGACAAATCAAGATGTTGCCGAGCAAAACCTACGCAAGCAAACGATTACTGAGGTAGAGCAGTCATATAACGATGGAAACAATCAGCCACGAACCAGTAAGGCATTGTATCTGAGTAATGAAAAAATTGAAGAGACGCATAAAGGCTGGTTCATCAATCTAGGTTCTGGCGAGCGTGTCAGCATTAAGCCGACTATGATTCTGCGTACTGCCGTCGTTACGATACGCGCAAGTACCTTCCGATGGCGGTAAGACTATTGGCGAGGAAGCGGAAAAAGACTTGTGTATGCCTGTCAGCAACAATAAGTCAACCGTAACCAGCACAACCTTCCTCGGCATCAATGCTGATAACGGCGGTGCACTCAATAGCCGTAGCGCACGTTTTACGCCTGATATATTTAAGCGTGAATTGAGTGGTTTTGGTACGCAATACGCCAATGGTTTGACTCAAGAAGGTATTGTCAGCTTCACCTTTATCGATCCGAACAAGCGTACGGACGATCCTGTTACCGCCGATGGTGATAGCGGTGAAACCGGTACGGATAAAGAGCTTGGGTTGGGTTCTGGTACGCCCAACAATAGATGCTTCTCAGGCAAAGAGGGTGACCAACGCAGCTTGTTGCTGAATAATGCGCAATCACTGGAAGTGAAAGGCCGTATCTGTGGTCTGCAACGTATCAGCTGGCGCGAGCTGTTTTTCTGATTGGTTCGTGTAAGCGTATGAAGACCAAGAGGTCGTCTGAAAACGTGGAAACAGGTTTTCAGACGACCTTTGTTTTATAGTGGATTAACTTTAAACCAGGACGGCGTTGCCTCGCCTTAGCTCAAAGAGAACGATTCTCTAAGGTGCTGAAGCACCAAGTGAATCGGTTCCGTACTATCTGTACTGTCTGCGGCTTCGTCGCCTTGTCCTGGTTTAAAGTTTAATCCACTATATCTGAATGCAATCAGCTTTGCGGTCGGTAAATCTTATCGAATACGCCGCCGTCGTTGAAAAATCGTGCTTGTGCTTTGCGCCAACCGCCGAAGGTTTCGTCGATGCTGACCAGTTTTAAATCGGGGAAGCGTGTTTTTAAATTCGGCGCGTACGGCTTCGTCGGTGGGGCGGTAGAAATGGCGTGCCGCCATTCGTTGCGCTTCTTTTGCTATACAGCATTTCCAAATAGGTTTTGGCGATTTGTTCCGTGCCTTTTTCTTTTGCTACTGCGCTGACCACGGCGACGGGCGGTTCGCACAGCATGGATATTGACGGCGTGATGATTTCAAATTGGTTCGATTTTCCTGCAAGGCGAGGTGTGCTTCGTTTTTCCCATACCAGCAAAACATCGCCCTAATCCGCGCCGTGTAAAGGTTATGGTCGAACCGCGCGCGCCTGCGTCCATGACCGGCACGCGGCGGTAGAGTTCGGAGACAAATTGTTCTGCCGCCGCATCTCCGCCTTTTTCTTGTGCGTACGCCCAAGCTGACAGGAAATTCCAGCGTGCGCCGCCTGAGGTTTTTCGGGTTTGCCGTGATGATTTGTACGTCGCCTTTGACCAAGTCGTCCCAGTCATGAATCTGCTTGGGGTTGCCTTTGCGTACCAGGAACACGATGGTCGAAGTATAGGGCGTGCTGTTGTGCGGCAGGGCTTTTTTGCCAATCTGCCGACAAGAGTTGCCTGCCTGATTTGCTGTGATGGAGCGCGTCGATGTCGGATGCCAGCGCAAGCGTTACGACATCGGCTTTCAAGCCGTTTTGCACGGTCAATGATTGCTTGCCCGAACCGCCGTTGGAGAGGCGGATATCTGCTTCCCTGTCCGTGTGTTTTTGCCAGTAGTGTTGGAAAAACGGGATTGTATTCGCGGTAGAACTCGCGTGTCGGGTCGTACGATACATTCAACATGACGACGCGTTCGGGTTTGCCTTTCGACGTGCCGCCGGACTGCCCGCATGAGGCGAGCCACACCGTCGCGCCGATGAAGATAATGCCCAGCCATGATTTGAGTCCCATCATATTTTCCTTATCAGACAAATACTTGAGCGGGGAATATAACAAGGCGGGAATCGCGCGGGAAATATTGTTTGCTTCTTTGGATATAACGGAAATGCGTTTGCGGCGATATGTGGCTTGGTGTTTGCAGTTATGGCGTTTGAGGGGATGAATAACGGAAAGGTCGTCTGAAAACGGATTTCGGTTTTCAGACGACCTTTTATCAATGATGAAACCATGCAGACAATGCCTCAGCTGTGAACGCTGCTTGCCAAACCGAAAGCCGTCTGCTTCGGACGGACGGGATTCAGCGGTGCATAATCATGGCTTTAATCCACGCGGGTATTTCGCGAGAGAGTTTGCGCAGGTAATTGGGCGTGGAGTCGCCGCAGGAATCGGAAGCGTAAAACTGGACGTTTTTGCCTTTTAAATGACGGTTGACGAGCCACTCGGCGCGTGCGAGATGGAAGGCGTCGCTGACGATGATGACGTTGGATACGTCTTGCAACAGCGGGTGCGCTCAAGGCGATGTTTTCAAAAGTGCTTTCCGATTTGTTTTCGATGCGGATGTGTTCGGGCGGGATGCCCATGTCTATCGCCATAGATTGCATGGCTGCCGCTTCGTTGCTGCCGTCGCCGTCCGTGCCCCCGCTCATCAGCAATCCGCTGACTTTGTTTTGGCGGTAGAGGGCGACGCCTGCTTCCACTCGGGAACGCAGGCAGGGATTGGGTTTGCCGCGCCTGTTGACGGAATTGCCTAAAGATGACGGCGATGTCGGCGGGTTTGATGTTTTGGGATGCTTTTTTTCTGCTTGGACGGCTTGGTAATGCAGCCAAGCCACGCTGGTCGCCCAGATGAGGAGAAGCGGGAGGAAGCCCCATATTATCCATCTTTTCATAAATGATTCCTTTGTGTGTATCGGGTGTGTGCGGCGGGATATCGGTTGGATGGCGCGCAGTGAAACATCATAGCATATGCAGATTGTCTGACCGGCAAGACGGGATGGGCGGTAGATTTCGGTTGCGGGCGGGGTGGGTATGTTGTGTTGTCATCGCGGGGAGGTCGTCTGAAACCATCTTCTGTTTTTCAGACGACCTCGTAAATGTTAAGATAAACCGTTTTTCCCTTTACGGTATGGAAGGGCGCAAAATGCGGCGGCATCGGGTTGCCTGCTGTTTTGCGTTGTTCCGCCATGTATTGATCGAAAGCCATTTATGACCGATATCCTCAATAAAATCCTTGCTACCAAGGCTCAAGAAGTGGCCGCGCAAAAAGCGGCAGCACCGCTTGCGGAAGTCAAAGCGCAGTTGCGCGATGCCGAACCTGTGCGTGACTTTTTTGCTTCCATCCGCAATAAACACGCCCGAAAACCTGCCTGCCATTATCGCGGAAATCAAAAAAGCCAGTCCCAGCAAAGGGCTGATACGGCCTGATTTTCACCCTGCGGATATTGCGCGCGCTTATGAACGCGCGGGGGCGGCGTGTTTGTCTGTGTTGACTGACGAAGTGTATTTCCAAGGTTCGCCCGAGTATTTGAAACAGGCGCGTTCTGCGGTCAGCCTGCCGGGTGTTGCGTAAGGATTTCATTATCGACGACTATCAGATTTATCAGGCGCGCACATGGGGCGCAGATGCGGTTTTATTGATTGCGGCGGCTTTGGATGCCGCGCAGTTGGCGCATTTTGAAGCCGTTGCCCACGATTTGGGCTTGACCGTGCTGCTGGAATTGCACGACCAATCCGAATTGGAAAAATGCCGCAGTATGACCACGCCGCTTTGGGGCGTGAACAACCGCAATCTGCGGACTTTTGAAGTCACGCTCCAGCAAACTTTAGACCTGCTGCCCGAGCTGTCGGGCAAAACGGTCGTCACGGAAAGCGGTATCCGAAACAAAGACGATGTGGACTTTATGCGCGGACACGGCGTGCATACGTTCTTAATCGGCGAAACCTTTATGCGGGCGGCGGATATCGAAGCCGAAGTGCGTAAGTTGTTTTAATAACGTGCCGCAAGGTGTGCAAAGCACAAAATTTCTTGCCTGCTTTTGAGGCGGTCTGCTTCGGAAGCAGGCAGTTTAGTGTTTCCCCGACCGCCACACCGACCAGATAATCCACAGGCTGTTGGCGAAGGCGATCAGGTAGCCGACGAAGCCGATAAACTTGGGGCCGGTGTCTATACTCATGACGATGGACGAACCGATAATCAGGGCGGCGGTGACGATGCCCATGGTCAGGCGGTTGGCGGCGCTGTCGATTTGATGGCTGATGCGGTCTGACTGCTTGAGGTCTAGGGTGATGCCGAAATTTGCCTTTTTGCAGCATTCTGGTCAGCCTGAAGAAGTCTTGTGGCAGCGACTCTGCCATTTGCAACAGGGGTGCGCAGTTGCGTTTTGGCGTTGCGGGCGATGTGGGCGGCGGAGCTTGTTCTTTGACGGCGGCTTCGGTGATGGGTTTGGCGCGTTCGAGCAGTTCGATACTGCCGTCGAGCCGTTTGACGACGCCTTCGAGGGTGATGAGGGTTTTGAAGAGCATCACGAGGTCGCCGGGCAGGGTCAGCCCGTGGCGGCGCATGATGGAGGTGATGTCGTTGATGACTTGGCTGACGCGCAGGTCGCGGATGGGCGTGTGTTCGTAGTTGAGCAGCATTTCCAAAACGTCGGCGCCGAGCAGGTTTTCGTCGGGCAAATCGCCCTGCGCCCAGTCGCTGAGGACGTATTGGATGAGCAGCGCGTCGTTGTTGGTCAGGGCGTTGATGAGGTTGAGGATTTCGCGGCGGCGGGTGTTGCCGAGGTGTCCGACCAGCCCGAAGTCGATGAAGGTGATACCGCCGTTGTCGTTGATGAAGATGTTGCCCGGATGGGGGATCGGCATGGAAAAAGCCTTGCCGCAGCATCATGGTGAAAGAGGGTGTCGGTAATCCGTCCGGCAAGCCCGTTGCGCAAGGTGTGGGGCATGGTGTCGAGGTCGGCGTCTTTCAGGAGCGTGCCGCCGATGTAGTCTTGTACGAGGATGTGCCGGTTGGAAATGTCGGGATAGACGGCGGGGATGCGGACCAAGGGGTCGTCTGAAAAGGTCTGACCGAAGCGCTGCATATAGCGCAGCTCCACCGATAAGTCGGTTTCTTTCGCCAGACTCTTGGCAAAATAGGCGACCATCAATACGGGCTGGTAACGGCGCACTTCGGGGATTTCGGATTCCATCAGTCTGGCGAGGTGGTTCAAAATCCGCAAATCCGCCTGAATGACCGGCTCGATGTCGGGGCGTTTGACTTTGACGGCGACGGCGGTTCCGTCTAAAAGTTCGGCACGGTGTACTTGTGCCACCGACGCGCTGCCTGCGGGTTTCGGGTCTATGCTGCGGAACACTTCGGAAACGGGCTTGCCCAGATAGGCTTCGACCAAAGTATAGATTTCAGACGACGGTATCGGCGCGACGTTGCTTTGCAGTTGTTCGAACTCTTCAATCCACTCCGCCCCGAAAATATCGACCCGTGTGGACAATACCCTGACCGAGTTTGACGAAGGTCGGCCCCAGCTCCTCAAACGCTTTGCGGAAGCGTCGCGGCGTACTCATATAACGGCTGTCGGGATGCACTTCGTCCCCGCCCGCCGCGCCCAAACGGATGCGCTGCACAAAGCCGCCCAAGCCGTATTTCGTCAGCACGGTAATAATTTCGCGCATTCTGGAAAAAGTCGCGCATAGCGAGCAGAGTAGGTATCATCATTGGGTCGGGTATCTTCGCAAAAATTTTTTTATAAACAACGCTTTAACGCAATATAACAGACGCTTTTTTGCCAAACATCCTGTTTTTTATATACAATCGCCTGAATATCCCAGATACAGAATAACATAATAGCAGGCGGCAGACAGGTCGTCTGAAAATGGAATCAGTCAAACATGAAAGCCTTATCCAGGCTGGCGGCACTATTGGCTTCGGTCTATGTGCTGTCCGGCATTCATTTTGCAAACGCCGACGATCTCGATTCGTTCGTCAGAAGCAGACAGCAGGTTTTAAACCAATTTGAAGATGCAAGACAACCTGCTTCCCCGGCACTCCTCCAACCCGGACGCGCAATCACTGCCGCGATCGCTCCCCGCCAACCCGTAAGCTCTGTACAGTCATCAGACAATGCAGACGAACTCATCAGCAGCGCGATGGGACTTTTGGGCGTAGCCTACCGCTACGGCGGCACATCCGCGTCCACAGGTTTCGATTGCAGCGGTTTCATGCAGCACATCTTCAAACGCTCGATGGGCGTAAACCTCCCGCGCACCTCCGCCGCCCAGGCAAAAATGGGTGTCGGCGTATCGCGTAGCGAATTGCAGCCGGGCGACATGGTGTTCTTCCGCACGATGGGTCGCGGCAGAATCTCCCACGTCGGCCTCTACATCGGCAACAACCGTTTCATCCACGCGCCGCGTACTGGCAAACGTATCGAAGTCACCAGCCTCAGCAACAAATACTGGAATGCCAAATACGCCTTCGCCCGCCGCGTGAAGAAAAAAACGATCCGTCCCGTTTCCTCAATTAGAGTCTAGGAAAGTACCAACGTGAGTATGCCTGAAATGCCCAAATGGTATGACGACGACGGGCAAATCGTATCCTGCACTGAAAAAGTGAAAGTCATGACCGAGAACATGACCGAGCTTTATCAGGCGGCGCAAGACGCATTCGAAGACGCGCTTCTGATGGGGATGCGGCGAGAAGCAGTTGCGCGAATACCTGCAAGCCTTGATTGAAGGTGTGGAAAAATCCCTACCGGAAATCCCTAGGGCGGAAAATCCCTATCCGACGGCGTGGCTTTTGACCATGCCGTTTTTTATGGGCGGCAACCCGACAAGGTCGTCTGAAAGCCGGCAAGATGCTTTCAGACGACCTTGTTGGGTTTCAGTACTGATTGATTCAGATAAGCGCGAAAAACGGCAAATCGATGTTGCATTCGGGCTGAGCCACACTTTTTCAGACGACCCCAAGGGCGTTATGATTCAATTATTAACAAAGATTCATAAACCGCCCGTCTGCAAAGTGGCAAACCATAGAGGAAACCCGACCCATGCACACCATCCGCGCCTTGCTCGTCCTGCTCGGCTGCCTTGCGCTCGGCGAAACCGCCGCCTACCTTACGGGCATCAAATTGCCCGGCAGCATCATCGGCATGGGCATTCTGTTTGCCCTGCTTCAGGCGGGGTGGGTGAAAGCCGAGTGGTTGCAGCAGCTCACCGACGCGCTGATGGCAAACCTGACGCTTTTTCCTCGTGCCGCCCTGCGTCGCCGTCATCAGTTATTTGATTTGATTGCCGACAGTTGGCTGTCGATACTCGTCTCCGCCGCCGCCAGTACCGTGTGCGTCCTGTTGGTTACGGGCAAGGTGCATCAATGGATACGGGAGAAAAATCTGATGGACGGCATCCTTTTCCTGTGGCAGCAGCCCAGCGTCCTGCTTTTTCCTGACGCTGGCGGTTTACGCGCTGGCACTCATCCTCCGCGCGCGGACGGGCTACCTGCTGCTCAACCCCGTCTTAATCAGCACCGTTACCCTGATCGCCTACCTTAAAATCCTCGACATCGATTACGCCGTGTACCACGATGCCGCGCAGTTTATCGACTTCTGGCTCAAGCCCGCTGTCGTCGCACTTGCCGTCCCGCTCTACCAAAACCGTCAAAAAATCTTCAGCCAGTGGCTGCCCGTCATCGTCTCGCAGCTCGCCGGCAGCGTGACCGGCATCATCACAGGCATGTATTTCGCCAAATGGCTGGGCGCGGAACGCGAAGTCGTCCTCTCGCTCGCCGCCAAATCCGTGACCAACCCCATCGCCATCGAAATCACCCGCACCATAGGCGGTATCCCCGCCATCACCGCCGCCACCGTCATCGTCGCCGGGCTGGTCGGGCAGATCGCCGGGTTATACCGTACTTAAAAACACCGTCGGCATGCCCTCGTCGGTAGGCATGTCGCTCGGCACCGCCTCACACGCCATGGGCATCGCCGCCTCACTCGAGCGCAGCCGGCGCATGGCGGCATACGCAGGGCTGGGGCTGACACTCAACGGCGTGCTGACCGCCGCCATCGCCCCGATTATCATCCCCGTATTAGGATTCTGAACACTTTTCAGACGACCCCGATGAACCAAAAAGGTCGTCTGAAACCCAAACCCATAGCAACCCCAAAACAAAGGAGCAGCAAAATGGCAGTCAACCTCACAGAAAAAAACCGCAGACCAACTGCTGAACATCGACGGCATCCAACTCTTCACCGCCCGCGCAGGCATCAAAACAAAACCGACCGCGCCGACCTCACCCTGATGGTACTTTCCGGCGGCAACACCGTCGGTGCCGTCTTCACCACCAACCGCTTCTGCGCCGCCCCCGTCCACATCGCCAAATCACACCTCTTCGACGAAGACGGCGTACGTGCCATCATCATCAACACCGGAAACGCCAACGCCGGTACAGGGCGCGCAAGGCAGGATCGACGCCATCGAAAACCTGCGCCGCCACCGCCGAACAAACCGGCTGCAAACCCTCCCAAGTCCTTCCCTTCTCCACAGGCGTCATCCTCGAGCCCCTGCCCGTCAGCAAAAATCGTCGCCGCCCTGCCCAAAAATGCAGCCTGCCGACTGGGCAGATGCCGCACGCGCCATCATGACCACCGACACCGTGCCTCAAAATCCGCCTCGCGCGAAGGCAGCGTCGGCGAAAAACACACCGTCCGCGCCACCGGCATCGCCAAAGGCTCCGGCATGATTCATCCCAACATGGCGACCATGCTCTCCTTTCATCGCCACCGATGCCAAAGTTTCCCAACCCATCCTCCAACTGATGACCCAAGAAATCGCCGACGAAACCTTCAACACCATCACCGTTGACGGCGACACCAGCACCAACGACAGCTTCGTCATCATCGCCACCGGCAAAAACAGCCAAAGCGAAATCGACAACATCGCCGACCCGCGCTACAAACAGCTCAAAGACCTGCTCGGCAGCCTCGCCCTCGAACTCGCCCTAAGCCATCGTCCGCGACGGTGAAGGCGCGACCAAATTCATCACCGTCTGCGCCGAAAAACGCCAAAACCCGCGCCGAAGCCCGCCAAGTCGCCTACGCCGTCGCCCACTCGCCCCTCGTTAAAACCGCCTTCTTCGCCTCCGACCCCAACCTCGGCAGACTGCTCGCCGCCATCGGCTACGCCGGCATCGCCGATTTGGACGCCGACATCCTCGAAAATGTATCTGGACGACGTATTGGTTGCCGAAAACGGCGGCCGCGCCGCAAGCTACACCGAAGAACAAGGGCAGGCAGTGATGGCGAAAGACGAAAATCACCGTCCGCATCAAACTCCACCGCGGACAAGCCTCCGCCACCGTCTATACCTGCGACCTGTCGCACGACTACGTCTCCATCAACGCAGACTACCGCTCGTAAGGACAGATTGTATAGTGGGATTAAACTTTAAATCAGGACAAGGCGACGAAGCCGCAGACAGTACAGATAGTACGGAACCGATTCACTTGGTGCTTCAGCACCTTAGAGAATCGTTCTCTTTGAGCTAAGGCGAGGCAACGCCGTACTGGTTTAAAGTTAATCCACTATAAGTTTTGGGTTTTCAGACGACGTCTGAGGTCGTCTGAAAGTTTGAAACAATGGTTTGAGAACGGCAAAAAACGCGTGCGCGCATACCGCATACACCCTACACCTCGGTTTTAAAGTTTGTGCCGCACGCAGTTAGTAGAGATTCAGGCTACGGTTTACTGCGCCACATCAATGGAAATACGATCAAAAAGAACGGTATTTCCAACAGTGTTCAACTGGTAGCGTGGGCTATGCCCGCGAAAATGAAAAGGTCGTCTGAAACCTGTACGCAGGCTTTCAGACGACCTTTGCTTTTCCAAAACAACCCGTGGGCAAAGCCCACGCTACGGCTGGTTGTGTTTTAAATATGGTATTTATTCATTAATTTCACCGTCAGGTAGTCCAAACCACCTTAAAGGGAATCGTGTTAAATTGGTAATGACAGTTAACACAGATAATATAATCTAAAAACATCTTTATATTCTGGCTTTTGTAAAACCAATCATTCAAAAACATAGACATATTCAACCCGCCAACCTAAAGAGTGAACCAATTTTGTATATTGTTTTCTCTTAAAAGTCGCAAGTTTGTAATTTCTCATCTACTGAACTAGGGGTTTGTTGGAATTTGATTTCAATGATAAATAAGGTATCACGGATGATGATAAATAACCCATTGTCGGGCAGTAATCTTTTAGACAGATGGTCTTTCCAATTAATATTGTATTCGGTCTTTCCAAAAATCGGTAAAACTCATATTTTTGAAACAATAAGCCTTCAATTCTCCATTAAACCAAACTTCATAACCAGCATTATCATCTGTTTTTCTTAAGTCGTACCCGGGGAATTTCTTCAAACAGCTGTCGTAAGTCTGTGCGTTCTTCGAATCTGAGTCCTGTTTTGTGTTTTTGCACCGCCGATTCCACCAATAATCATTTTTCTAACCTTTTTCTTTTGCTAATTCAAAAAAATCTTCTTCTAGTTCGCAACCGCAAAATTTCCGACCATGTTTTAAGGCGGCGACTCCTGTTGTGCCGCTGCCCATGAAAGGGTCAAAAATTAAATCTCCAATGTTTGAAGCTGACAGTATGCAGCGTTCAAGCAAGGCGAGTGGTTTTTGTGTCGGATGTTTGCCGAATGTTTTTTCGGCTTTATTTGGAGGAGGGAATGTCCAAACACATTTCATCTGTTTGCCATCGTTTTGTGTTTTCATGGTTTCATAATGAAACGTGTGTTTGGCTTTTTATTTTTCTTTGCCCATAAGATTGTTTCTGTTGAATGGGTAAAGAAACGACAGGACAAATTAGGGGGAGGATTGGGTTTTTCCCAAGTAATATTGTTCAAAATATGGTAGCCGATGGTTTGCATCAGGTAGCCGATTAAATAGATATTATGGAATGTGCCGCAAACCCAAATTGTGCCGTTTGGTTTTAATAAGGCGTAACACAGTCGGAGCCATTCTTCGTAGAATTCAAATCTGCCGCCATTCCTTTGGATTTATCCCAGTTGCCCTTATTGACGGAAACCATTTGTCCGTTTTGACAACTGAAGCCGTTATTGGAAAGAAAATAGGTGGGTCTGCGAAAATCATATCAAAACAGCCGTTTGGATGTTTTTTTCCAATATCTTCCGCATGACGTTAAGGGAATTTTCGTTGTAGAGGACAAGGTCGTCTGAAACGATTTTTTTCAACCGATTTTGATAAATGGCGGCTTCTTCAGCCAGTTTGTCGAAAATCACTCATAAATTGCCAGCAATTCTCCGACCTTTTTACGGCTGCTGCCCTTTGCAGCGATATTGCGTTGTACTTCAACTGTTTTTCAGAATGGCAGAAGAATAAATATCCCTTGTGAATTCAGTATCATGATTTGAAATCAAAACACCTTGAGAGTTAGGTGCAATTTGTTGGGCTGACTGGGAAAGGCGGATTTGATCGTCTAAATTGAAACCTTCTTTGGCATAAGTGGTAAATGAAGCGGTTGGGCTTAAAAGGCGCATAAGGAGGATCACAATAAACAGTATCCGTATTGTCTGCCAGAGATAGGGTCGTCTGAAAATCTCCGCACATTAATTCAACTCTGTCAGATTTTTTGAATGAAACCTTCCATTTCTTGTTGGGGAAAGTAAGGCGATTTGTAGCGTCCGAACGGCACATTGAATGCCCCTTTGCTGTTGTAGCGGCATAAACCGTTAAAAACATGGCGGTTCAGATAGATAAATAGAGCGGAACGTTCGTGCAGATTTTTTGCTAGAGTTGAATTGTTCCCGCAATTCATAAAAATTTTGAATCGCTATTGTTTTCGGAAGTAAAGAAAGAGCGGACATAGTCGATGAATCCGGACTTTTCTTCTTTTAGGATACGGAATAAGCCGATTACGTCAGCGTTAATATCATTGAGCAGATAATGTTCGAAATCCAATGCAAGAGACAAAGCGGCAGAACCGCAAAAGGGTTCAATTAGACGTTTTCGTGCAGAAGAAGGGAGGTTGTGTTCGATAAAGGGGACAAGTTTATGTTTGCCACCCGCCCATTTTAGAAGGGTTTTGAAGCCATTAGGATGCAGAGTATAAGCGTGGTTGATTGGCTTGGAATTGTGCCAAAACATCGTGAGGAATACAATGGATTGTTAGACTTATCAACCCAATCTACTTTTAAAAGGTCGTCTGAAAACCCTGTTTCCAAGTTTTCAGACGACCTTATCTTATTACAGCAATCAATGCCGAATCAGGCTTTACACCACGATATTCACCAGTCTGCCCAGGGCACGACGATGATTTTCTTGGCAGGCTTTGCCTTCCATGAATTTTCACCGCGCCTTCGTTGGCGAGGGCGGCGGCTTCGAGGTCGGCTTTGGATGCGTCGGCGGCGACGGTGATTTTGCCGCGCAGTTTGCCGTTGACTTGAACCATGACTTCGATTTCGGATTTGACCAAAGGCGGCTTCGTCGACTGTCGGCCAGCCTGCTTCCCACAGTTTCGCGCTGTTCAATTCGCTCCACAGGGTTTCGCAGATGTGCGGCACGATGGGCCACAGCAGGCGTACGGCGGTTTCAATACTTCTTGGGCGACGGCGCGGCCTTGTTCGCCGCCGGTGTCGGTTTTGTCGTATTGGTTGAGCAGTTCCATCACGGCGGCGATGGCGGTGTTGAACTGCTGGCGGCGACCGTAGTCGTCGCTGACTTTGGCGATGGTGGCATGCAGTTTGTGGCGCAGGTCTTTGAGTTCTTTAGATAAACCGTCTTGGCTGCCTGCGAAACGCTTTTGACTGCTTCGCCTTGCTTTCAGGTATTCGTAAACGGTACGCCACAGACGACGCAGGAAGCGGTGCGCGCCTTCGACGCCGCTGTCGCTCCACTCGAGGGACTGTTCGGGCGGTGCGGCGAACATCATGAACAGGCGGGCGGTGTCCGCGCCGTAGGCGTTAATCAATTCTTGCGGATCGACGCCGTTGTTTTTGGACTTGGACATTTTTTCCGTGCCGCTGATGACAACGGGCAGACCGTCGGCTTTCAGAACAGCGGAAACAGGGGCGGCCTTTGTCGTCGAAAGTCAGCTCGACATCGGCAGGGTTGATCCAGTCTTTGCCGCCTTTGTCGTTTTCGCGGTAGTAGGTTTCGCAGACGACCATGCCTTGCGTCAGCAGGCGTTCAAACGGTTCGTCAACATTGACCAAGCCTTCGTCGCGCATCAGTTTGGTGAAGAAGCGCGCGTACAAGAGGTGCAGAAATCGCGTGTTCGATACCGCCGATGTATTGGTCGACCGCGCCCCAGTATTTCGCGGCGGCAGGATCGACCATGCCGTCTGAAAATTTGGGCGACATGTAGCGGAAGAAATACCAGCTCGATTCCATGAAGGTGTCCATGGTGTCGGTTTCGCGTTTCGCCGCGCCGCCGCAGCATGGGCAGGTGGTTTCGTAAAACTCGGGCATTTTTGCCAAAGGCGAACCCATGCCGTCGGGTACGACGTTTTCAGGCAAGACGACGGGCAGTTGGTCGGCTGGGACGGGTACGTCGCCGCATTTTTCGCAATGGACGATGGGAATCGGGCAGCCCCAGTAGCGTTGGCGCGAAATACCCCAGTCGCGCAGGCGGTATTGGGTTTTCGGTTCGCCTGCGTCTTGGCTTTGCAGCTTGGCGGCGATGGCGTCGAAGGCCGTCTGAAAATTCATGCCGTCCAAGTCGCCGCTGTTGACCAATACGCCGTTTTCTTTGTCGCCGTACCATTCTTGCCATTGGTTTGCGTCGAATGCGTTGTCGCCGACGGCAATGACTTGTTTTTTCGGCAGGTTGTATTTGGTGGCGAACTCGAAATCGCGTTCGTCGTGCGCCGGAACCGCCATCACCGCGCCGTCGCCGTAGCCCCACAATACATAGTTGGCAATCCACACTTCCAGCTTGTCGCCGTTGAGCGGGTTGACGACGTAGCGGCCGGTCGGCACGCCTTTTTTCTCCATCGTCGCCATATCGGCTTCGGCAACCGAGCCGGCTTTGCATTCGGCGATAAATGCCTGCAATTCGGGTTTGTCGGCGGCTGCGGCGGTTGCCAGCGGATGCTCGGCGGCAACGGCAACATAAGTCGCGCCCATCAGCGTGTCGGGACGGGTGGTATAAACTTGCAGGAATTTCGCGTAATCGCCTTCCAAGCCTTGTTTGCTGTCGTCTGAAACGGCGAAGCGCACGGTCATACCGCGAGATTTGCCGATCCAGTTGCGCTGCATGGTTTTGACTTGTTCCGGCCAGTGTTCCAGCTTGTCCAAATCGTTGAGCAGCTCTTCGGCGTAATCCGTGATTTTGAAGTAATACATCGGATTTCGCGTTTTTCGATCAACGCGCCCGAACGCCAGCCGCGCCCGTCGATGACTTGCTCGTTGGCAAGGACGGTTTGATCGACAGGGGTCCCAGTTTACCGTGCCGTTTTTGCGATAGACGATGCCTTTTTCAAACAGCTTGGTAAACAGCCATTGTTCCCAGCGGTAGTATTCGGGTTTGCAGGTGGCGACTTCGCGCTCCCAGTCAATCGCAAAACCCAGGCTTTTGAGCTGGGTTTTCATGTATTCGATGTTGTCGTACGTCCAAGCGGCGGGGGCGACGTTGTTTTTCATCGCCGCGTTTTCCGCCGGCATGCCGAACGCGTCCCAACCCATAGGCTGCATGACGTTGAAGCCGTTTAAGAGTTTGAAGCGGCTCAATACGTCGCCGATGGTGTAGTTGCGCACATGCCCCATGTGCAGCTTGCCGCTGGGGTAGGGGAACATGGAGAGGCAGTAGTATTTGGGTTTGGAAGCGTCTTCGGAGACGTTGAAAATACGGGCGTCGTCCCATTTTTTCTGCGCCGCAGGCTCGATGGCGGCGGGTTGGTAATGTTCTTGCATGGTCATTCTGTTTTTCGCTTGAAAACGTTGGAAAAAATAAAGATGGGATTATAGCAGGTTGTCGGGCGTGTCGGTTTGACAAAGGCCGTCTGAATGTTTAGATGTCAGAAACAGTACAATTTCAGACGACCTTGAAAAATACTGACTTGAGTTTTTGCTACCCCACCCATATATCCCGCCCAGTTTTGACATTCATTCTAACAACCATCACAAATCATGAGCAACAAAGATTTTTTTACGAAACACTCGGCGTGGCGCGCAGCGCGAGCGACGATGAAATCAAAAAAGCCTACCGCAAGCTGGCAATGAAATACCATCCCGACCGCAATCCTGACAACAAAGAAGCGGAAGAAAAAAATTTAAAGAAGTTCAAAAAGCCTACGACACCTTGTCCGACAAAGAAAAAAACGCACCATGTACGACCAATACGGCCATGCCGCGTTTGAACAGGGCGCATGTGCGGCGGCGCGGGTCGGATTCGGCGGTTTTGGTCGGGTTCGGCGGTGCGCAGGGCTTCGACTTTTTCCGATATCTTTCAGCCAAATGTTCGGCGGAGGCGGGCGGGCGGCGGCCGTCAGCCGAAACTATCAGCGGCGCGGACTTTGCAGGTCGGCGTAGAGATCACGCTTGAAGATGCCGCCAAAGGCGTCAAAAAAACGCATCAACATCCCGACTTACGAAGAATGCGATGTCTGCCACGGCAGCAGGTGCCAAAACCCGGGCACGTCCGCATCGACTTGTTCGACCTGTCACGGCTCAGGTACGGTACACGTCCGCCAAGCCATTTTCCAAATGCAGCAGACCTGTCCGACCTGCCACGGCACAGGCAAAGAAATCAAAGATCCCGTGCGTCAAATGTCGTGGCGAAGGCCGCACCAAAGACCAGCAAAACGGTTGAAGTCAACATTCCGGCCGGCATCGACGACGGTCAACGCATCCGCTTGAGCGGCGAGGGCGAACCGGGTCAACACGGCGCGCCCGGCAGGCGATTTGTACGTCAACGTCCGCGTCAAAGACAGCACAAAAATCTTCGAGCGCAACGGCTTGGATCTGCATTGCGAGCTGCCCATCAGCTTTCGCTGTCGCAGCATTGGGCGGCGAAGTCGAAGTTCCGACCTTTGGACGGCAAAGTCAAACTGAACATCCCGAAAGAAACGCAAACCGGCCGCCGTATGCGCGTCAAAAGGCAAAGGCATCAAAGTCTCTGCGTTCCAGCGCGACGGGCGATTTGTACTGCCACGTTGTGGTGGAAACTCCGGTCAACCTGACCGACCGCCAGAAAGAGTTGCTGGAAGAATTCGAAAAAAATCTCCACCGGCCTCGACCGCAGCCAAACCCCGCGCAAAAAAATCGTTCTGGGACAAAAGTCGGGCGAACTGTTTGACTGATTCGGGATTTGAAAACAGTAAAAGGTCGTCTGAAAGCTGATATTGTCGGCTTTCAGACGACCTTTTCATCTGTCTGCAAGGCTTTCCCGCTATAATTCCCGCTTTCGCTATTTTCAGACGATCTCTTTTCTATGAAATCCTACCCCGATTCCTATCTCCATTTCGAAAAACCTCGACGCCCCCTGAAACGCAAAACTTCGCCGCTGAATCGCATGCCGAAACGCGCAAGCGTTTTTTTGAACAACGATAAAGCGCGCGCGCTGTCGGACGGGATTTTTGGCGCAGATGCAGGACACGCGGCAGATTCCGTTTTGTCAGGAACACCGCGCGCGGATGTACCATTTCCATCAGGATGCGGAATATCCGAAGGGCGTGTACCGCGTGTGCACGGCGGCGACTTACCGTTCGGGCTATCCGAGTGGAAAATCCTGTTTTCGGTGGCGGATTTCGACGAGTTGCTCGGCGACGATGTGTATCTGGGCGGGGTGTCGCACTTTGGTGGAGCAGCCCAACCGCGCGCTGTTGACTTTAAGCAAAAGTCGGGCGGCGATACGGCTTATACGCTGGAAGTGGATTTGGAAGCGGGCGGGCTGGTCGAGGGACGGCTTTCATTTTCCGGCGGGGAAAAACCATGTGTCGTGGCGCGATGAAAAACAGCGTGTGGGTGTGTCCGGCCTGGGACGAGCGGCAGTTGACCGAATCGGGCTATCCGCGCGAGGTGTGGCTGGTGGAGCGCGGCAAGAGTTTTGAGGAAAGCCTGCCGGTTTACCAAATTGGCGAAGACGGGATGATGGTGAACGCGTGGCGTTACCTCGATCCGCAGGGTTCGCCGATTGATTTGATTGAAGCGTCGGACGGTTTTTACACCAAGACGTATTTGCAGGTGTCGTCCGAAGGCGAGGCGAAACCGTTGAACCTGCCTAACGATTGCGACGTGGTCGGCTATCTGGCGGGACATCTTTTGCTGACGCTGCGCAAGGACTGGAACCGCGCGAACCAAAGCTATCCGAGCGGCGCGCTGGTGGCGGTGAAGCTGAATCGGGGCGAACTCGGGGCGGCGCAGCTTTTGTTTGCGCCCGATGAAACGCAGGCATTGGAAAGCGTGGAAACGACCAAGCGTTTTGTGGTGGCGAGCCTGCTGGAAAACGTACAGGGTCGTCTGAAAGCGTGGCGTTTTACCGATGGCAAATGGCAGGAAGCTGAGTTGCCGCGCCTGCCTTCGGGTGCGTTGGAAATGACCGACCAGCCTTGGGGCGGCGACGTGGTTTACCTTGCCGCCAGCGATTTCACCACGCCGCTGACGCTGTTTGCGCTGGATTTGAACGTGATGGAACTGACCGTCATGCGCCGCCAGCCGCAGCAGTTTGTTTCAGACGGCATCGAAGTGCGGCAGTTTTTGGGCGGTTTCGTCCGACGGCGAACGCATCCCTTATTTCCATGTCGGCAAAAAAACGCCGCGCCTGACACGCCGACGCTGGTCTATGCCTACGGCGGCTTTCGGCGTACCCGAGCTGCCGCATTATCTGGGCAGTATTGGCAAATACTGGCTGGAAGAGGGCAACGCCTTCGTGTTGGCAAACATACGCGGCGGCGGCGAGTTCGGTCCCGCGCTGGCATCAGGCGGCGCAGGGAATCAGCAAACACAAAAAGCGTTGATGATTTGCTTGCCGTCGTGCGCGATTTGTCCGAACGCGGCATGAGTTCGCCCAAACACATCGGGTTTGCAGGGGCGGCAGCAACGGCGGCCTGATTACCGCCGCCGCCTTCGTGCGCGAACCGCAAAGCATAGGCGCGCTGGTGTGTGAAGTGCCGCTGACCGACATGATCCGCTATCCGCTGCTCTCCGCCGGCGCAAGCTGGACGGACGAATACGGCAACCCGCAGAAATACGAAGTCTGTAAACGCTGGCTGGGCGAATTGTCGCCGTATCACAACCTTTCAGACGACGTGCCATACCCGCCCGCACTCATCACCACCAGCCTCAGCGACGACCGCGTCCATCCCGCCCACGCGCTCAAGTTCTACGCCAAACTGCGCGAAACCTCCGCGCAATCGTGGCTCTACGCCCCGGACGGCGGCGGCCATACCGGCAACGGTACGCAACGCGAATCCGCCGACGAACTCGCCTGCGTGTTGCTGTTTTTGAAAGAATTTTTTTGGGGTAAGGGCGGGTAGCGACACTGCTGCCGCGAATGAAAAAAGGTCGTCTGAAACTGCTTTTTCAGACGACCTTTTTAATGGTTGTTTCAAATCAAAACATCTATGCCGCCGGCCCCATCAGCACTTCTTCGCATCCGAAGGCAAAAATCCGTAATGCCGCCTGAATGCTTCGTTGAACCGTCCCGCGTGGCGGTAGCCGCAAAAGTGCATGGCGGCTTCGTCGGCGAGCAGGCCGAAGCCGTCCGATTCGAACGGGCGTTGCAGCAGGGGGCAGGCCGCAGCCGTCAGTGCCGCCGCGTTTTGCGCCAGCCGTTGCAGGGCGAATCGTTCTATCGTTTGCGGCGAAAACAGGCGTTCGTCCAGCAAACCTTCGTCGTGCCAGCGGCGCAGTTTTTCCAGCGAAAAATCCAAATGCAACGCGCACATGCCGCCGTTATCGGGCAGCAGGGTTTCGGACACGTCCGCCAGTTCGCCGCGCACCAGCCAGATTTCGCCGGCAGACGGGCGGTATTCCCTGCCGCCCATTTGTAACCGGTTCTGCCCCGACACCATGATGAACAGGGCGCAGTTGTGGCTGAAATTGTGGATTTCGGTGGGAAACGCACCCGTTCCGCCGCCGCGCATCCGCGACAGGGGTGATGCCCGAGTCGAAGCGGTTGATGCACATTTCCAGATGTAAACCGGGCTGTTTTGCCTGCGCCATGAGCGCGCTGTCGGAACAGCCGTCCAACGCCCAGCCGGATTTATCGGAGCGGACATAGGTTTGGTACTGGCGGTAGATGGCGGCGGTGTTCATGCTTGGATGGGAACGGGTTGTCTGATAAGTGGATTAAATAGGAATTATTGCCAATAATCAAGCGTGGGATTGGTTGAAATCGGGAAAGGTCGTCTGAAAGCGTGTTTCAGACGACCTTTCCCGTTTCGGGAATTTGTTTTGCCGTTTCGGGAATTTTTGCGTTTTGCGGCGTGGTTTCTGCAGGTTGTTTGCTTAATAATAAAAATTCTTATTCGTATGCAAAGGAACCGCACACCGTGAAACCGCGTTTTTTTATTGGGCAGCCTGCGCCGTCCTACTAACCGCCTGTTCGCCCGAACCTGCCGCCGAAAAAAACTGTATCCGCCGCATCCCAAGCCACATCTGCCACCACGCTGACCGTGCCGACCGCACGGGGGCGATGCCGTTGTGCCGAAGAATCCCGAACGCGTCGCCGTGTACGACTGGGCGGCGTTGGATACGCTGACCGAATTGGGCGTGGACGTGGGCGCAACCACCGCACCGGTGCGCGTGGACTATTTGCAGCCTGCATTTGACAAGGCGGCAACGGTGGGGACGCTGTTCGAACCCGATTACGAAGCCCTGCACCGCTACAATCCGCAGCTTGTCATTACCGGCGGGCCGGGCGCGGAAGCGTATGAACAGTTGGCGAAAAACACGACCACCATAGACCTGACGGTGGACAACGGCAATATCCGCACCAGCGGCGAGAAGCAGATGGAAACCCTGGCGCGGATTTTCGGCAAGGAAGCGCGCGCGGCGGAATTGAAGGCGCAGATTGACGCGCTGTTCGCCCAAACGCGCGAAGCCGCCAAAGGCAAAGGGCGCGGGACTGGTGCTGTCGGTTACGGGCAACAAGGTGTCCGCCTTCGGCACGCAGTCGCGGTTGGCCAGCTGGATACACGGCGACATCGGCCTGCCGCCCGTGGATGAATCTTTTACGCAACGAGGGCGACGGACAGCCCGTTTCCTTCGAATACATCAAAGGGAAAAAACCCCGACTGGATTTTCATCATCGACCGTACCGCCGCCATCGGGCAGGAAGGGCCGGCGGCCATCGAAGTGTTGGATAACGCGCTGGTACGCGACACGAATGCTTGGAAGCGCAAAGCAAATCATCGTCATGCCTGCTGCCAACTATATCGTCGCGGGCGGCGCGCGGCAGTTGATACAGGCGGCAGAACAGTTGAAGGCGGCGTTTGAAAAAGGCCGAACCCGTTGCGGCGGGGAAAGAGTAGGGGCGTCTGAAAACGGAGCTTCCGAAGAAAGCGGAGTTTCTGCGAAGCTAAAACGCGGTTTCAACGAAGTGAAAAGCAGCCTGCACGTTGAAAATGCCGTCCAAGCAAACCTACGGTTTGCCGCCCTCTCCCTAACCCTCTCCTAACCCTCTCCCACGGGGAGGGGATGGGGTTGCAGGCTGCTTTTAGGGTTCAGGCAATTTTTTTAACGCTTGTTGAAGCTGTACTTTAGCTTCGCAGAAACTCGACTTCCTTCGGAAACCTCGTTTTCAGACGACCTTTTGGAACACCATAGGCACACGCATTGAGTGGCTGAATCAACGATTCAGACCGATGGCAGTCCGCACTCGAATTTATGCGGCAAACAGCAAGGCTGCGGCAGCCCGTCCCCTCTCCCCGTGGGAGAGGGTTAGGAGAGGGCAGTAGCCGCAGGCTTACATAAAGCCGATAACGCTTTCACAAAGCCTGTCGCACTGAAAAACGGAAAGGTCGTCTGAAAACGGGAGCTTCTGAAGGAAGCGGAGTTTCTGCGAAGCTAAAACCGAAGCTGCAAAAGAAGTGAAAAGCAGCCTGCACGTTGAAAATGCCGCCCAAGCAAACCTACGGTTTGCCGCCCTCTCCCTAACCCTCTCCCACGGGGAGAGGGGATGGGGTTGCAGGCTGCTTTTAAGGTTCAGGCAATTTTTAACTCTTGTTGAAGCTGTACTTTCAGAAGCTGCACTTTCAGACGACCTCGTGGAACACCACAGGCACACGCATCGATCGGCTGAGTCAAAGATTCAGACCGATAGCAGCCCGCACCCGAGTTTATGCGGCAAACAGCGAGGCTGCGGCAGCCCGTCCCCTCTCCCCGTGGGAGAGGGTTAGAGAGGGCAGTAAGCCGCAGGCTTACATCAAAAGCCGATAACGCTTTCACAAAGCCTGTGCGCTGAAAACGGAAAGATCGTCTGAAAACGGAGCTTCTGAAGGAAGCGGGGTTTCTGTGAAGCTAAAACCGAAGCTGCAAAAGAAGCGAAAAGCAGCCTGCACGTTGAAAATACCGCCAAAGCAAACCTACGGTTTGCCGCCCTCTCCCTAGCCCTCTCCCACGGGGAGAGGGGATGAGTTGCAGGCTGCTTTTAAGGTTCAGGCAAATTTTAACTCTTGTTGAAGCTGTACTTTCAGAAGCTCCTTTTTCAGACGACCTTTTGGAGTACCACAGGCACACGCATCGACCGTCTGAATCAAAGATTCAGACCGATAGCAGCCCGCACCCGAGTTTATGCGGCAAACAGCGAGGTTACGGCAACCCATCCCCTCTCCCCGTGGGAGAGGGTTAGGGAGAGGGCAGTAAGCCGCAGGCTTACATCAAAGCCGATGACACTTCCGTTACAACCCCGCCCACTGAAAGCAGCCTGCAACGAAGTCAAAACGACAAACCGCATTGCAAAACCACCCAACCCATAGGAGAACCCCATGCAAAACGAAACCATCAACCTGAAACAGCACCTTGCCGCCATCAAAGAATACTGGCAGCCCGAAATCATTAACCGCCACGGATTCCAATTCCGCCTGGTCAAACTTTTGGGCGATTACGGCTGGCATACGCACGGATACAGCGACAAAGTGCTGTTTGCCGTGGAGGGCGACATGGCGGTGGACTTCGCCGACGGCGGCAGCATGACGATACGCGAAGGCGAGATGGCGGTCGTGCCAAAGTCGGTGTCGCACCGCCCGCGTTCGGAAAAACGGCTGCTCGGTGGTGCTGATTGAGCTGCCCGACCCGTCCGAGGCCGCCTGAAAACGAAGTTTCCGAAGGAAGCTGAGTTTCTGCGAAGCTAAAACGAAGTTTCCGAAGGAAGCTGAGTTTCTGCGAAGCTAAAAGCAGCCTGCACCTTCAATATGCCGAAAACACAACCCCACCGCACACCAACACACAAAGGAAATCCCATGACACGCTTCAAATACTCCCTGCTGTTTGCCGCCCTGCTGCCCGTGTACGCGCAGGCCGATGTTTCTGTTTCAGACGACCCCAAACCGCAGGAAAGCACCGAATTGCCGACCATCACCGTTACCGCCGACCGCACCGCGAGTTCCAACGACGGCTACACCGTTTCCGGCACGCACACCCCGCTCAGGCTGCCCAGTGACCCTGCGCGAAATCCCGCAGAGCGTCAGCGTCATCACATCGCAACAAATGCGCGACCAAAACATCAAAACGCTCGACCGCGCCCTGTTGCAGGGTGACCGGCACCAGCCGCCAGATTTACGGCTCCGACCGCGCGGGCTACAACTACCTGTTCGCGCGCGGCAGCCGCATCGCCAACTACCAAATCAACGGCATCCCCGTTGCCGACGCGCTGGCCGATACGGGCAATGCCAACACCGCCGCCTATGAGCGCGTGGAAGTCGTGCGCGGCGTGGCAGGGGCTGCTGGACGGCACGGGCGAGCCTTCCGCCACCGTCAATCTGGTACGCAAACGCCCGACCCGCAATCCCTTGTTTGAAGTCCGCGCCGAAGCGGGCAACCGCAAACATTTCGGATTGGGCGCGGACGTATCGGGCAGCCTGAACGCCGAAGGCAGCTGCGCGGCCGCCTGGTTTCCACCTTCGGACGCGGCGACTCGTGGCGGCAGCGCGAACGCAGCCGCGATGCCGAACTCTACGGCATTTTGGGAATACGACATCGCACCGCAAACCCGCGTCCATGCAGGGCATGGACTACCAGCAGGCGAAAAAGAAACCGCCGACGCGCCGCTCAGCTACGCCGTGTACGACAGCCAGGTTATGCCACCGCCTTCGGCCCGAAAGACAACCCCGCCACAAATTGGTCGAACAGCCGCCACCGTACGCTCAACCTGTTCGCCGGCATCGAACACCGCTTCAACCAAGACTGGAAACTCAAAGCCGAATACGACTACACCCGCAGCCGCTTCCGCCAGCCCTACGGCGTGGCAGGCGTGCTTTCCATCGACCACAACACCGCCGCCACCGACCTGATTCCCGGCTATTGGCACGCCGACCCGCGCACCCACAGTGCCAGCGTGTCATTGACCGGCAAATACCGCCTGTTCGGCCGCGAACACGATTTAATCGCGGGTATCAACGGCTACAAATACGCCAGCAACAAATACGGCGAACGCAGCATCATCCCCAACGCCATCCCCAACGCCTACGAATTTTCCCGCACGGGCGCCTACCCGCAGCCATCATCGTTTGCCCAAACCATCCCGCAATACGGCACCAGGCGGCAAATCGGCGGCTATCTCGCCACCCGCTTCCGCGCCGCCGACAACCTTTCGCTGATTTTGGGCGGACGATACACCCGTTACCGCACCGGCGGCAGCTACGACAGCCATACCGGCGGCACGCCCACCATCCGCACCAACCGTTTCACCCCCTACACAGGCATCGTGTTCGACCTGACCGACAATCTGTCGCTTTACGGCTCGTACAGCAGCCTGTTCGTCCCACAATCGCAAAAAGACGAACACGGCAGCTACCTGAAACCCGTAACCGGCAACAATCTGGAAGCCGGCATCAAAGGCGAATGGCTTGAAGGCCGTCTGAACGCATCCGCCTCCGTGTACCGCGCCCGTAAAAACAACCTCGCCACCGCAGCGGGACGCGACCCGAGCGGCAACACCTACTACCGCGCCGCCAACCAAGCCAAAAACCCACGGCTGGGAAATTGAAGTCGGCGGCCGCATCACGCCCGAATGGCAGATACAGGCAGGGCTACAGCCAAAGCAAAAACCCGCGACCAAGATGGCAGCCGCCTGAACCCCGACAGCGTCTCCGAACGCAGCTTCAAACTCTTCACCGCCTACCACTTCACCCCGAAGCCCCCAGCGGCTGGACCATCGGTGCGGGTGTGCGCTGGCAGGGCGAAACCCACATCGACCCTGCCACGCTCCGCATCCCCAATCCCGCCGCCAAAGCCCGCGCCGCCGCCAACAGCCGCCAAAAAGCCTACGCTGTCGCCGACATCATGGCGCGTTACCGCTTCAACCCGCATGCCGAACTGTCGCTGAACGTGGACAACCTGTTCAACAAACACTACCGCACCCAGCCCGACCGCCACAGCTACGGCGCACTGCGGACAGTGAACGCAGCGTTTACCTATCGGTTTAAATAAGGCCGTCTGAAAACCGAGTTTCCGAAGGAAACGGAGTTTTTGCGAAGCTAAAGTGCAGCTTCTGAAAGTACAGCTTCAACAAGAGTTAAAAATTGCCTGAACCTTAAAAGCAGCCTGCAACCCAATCCCCTCTCCCCGTGGGAGAGGGACAGGGAGAAGGTGGCAAACCGCAGGTTTGCTTGGACAGCATTTTTCAACGTGCAGGCTGCTTTTTCACTTCGTTGAAACTTCGTTTTAACTTCGCAGAAACTTGACTTCCTTCGGAAACCTCGTTTTCAGACGACCTTTTGGAACACTGCAGGCACACGCATCGAGCGGCTGAATCAAAGATTCAGACCGATGGCAGTCCGCACCCAAGTTTATGCGGTAAACAGCAAGGCTACGGCAACCCGTCCCTCTCCCCGTGGGAGAGGGTTAGAGAGAGACGGTAAGTCACAGGCTTGCATCAAAGCCGATAACGCTTTCACAAAGCCTGTGCGCTGAAAACTGAAAGGTCGTCTGAAAAACGGAGCTTCTGAAGGAAGTAGAGTTTCTGCGAAGCTGAAACCGAAGCTGCAAAAAATCGAAAAGCAGCCTGCACGTTGAAAATACCGCCCAAGCAAACCTTTGGTTTGCCGCCCTCTCTAGCCCTCTCCCACGGGGAGAGGGATTGGGTTGCAGGCTGCTTTTTAGGGTTCAGGCAAATTTTCACTTCGTTGAAGCTCCGTTTTCAGACGACCTTTTGAAGTACCACAGGCACACGCATCGACCGGCTGAATCAAAGATTCAGACCGATGGCAGTCCGCACTCGAGTTTATGCGGCAAACAGCAAGGCTACGGCAGCCCGTCCCTCTCCCCGTGGGAGAGGGTTAGGAGAGGGCAGTAAGCCGCAGGCTTGCATTCGAAACGAAACGAAAACCGCCATACGGAGTCTAATTAAACCGGTTACGAAAACGAATAACGCGGCTATATTCCACTTTCAGACGACCCAAAACCACCCGAAACATATAGTGGATTAAAAATAAAAATGAGACAAGACGGTAATACCCGCTGTGTACAGCTAGAGTACATAAGGGCGTTGGCAGTGCCGTATCATTGCAATTTTGATCCACCATAAATTTTGTCTGCAACCAAAGGAAAAGCAATCATGAAAAAAATATCAAAAACCCAACTTTTCGCCGTTCTCCTCGGCCTCTCTGCCGCAGCCGCGCCCGCAGCAGAAACCGCACAAAGCACGGGCAAAGTCTTTGAAGGCGAAAACTACACCGTCATCCGCGAAACCCTGCCCAAAGGCAAGGAAATCCCCCGCCACAACCACCCCGGCCACACCCTGCTGGTTACCCAAAACCAAAGGCCGCTCGGTATTTTTGTTTGACGGCGGAAAAAAAGGCAGGGAATTACAGCCGGGCAGCGTCCTGAAGGCGGATGGCAGCGAATACGTTGCCATCAAAATAACCGACGACAGCGAATTGGTGATTGTGCTGGTGAAGGACGCAGAGAACGGTCGGAACGGAAAATGACATCCGTAAAAGCCGGGGTGGGTTGCAAAAAATACTAACCGTCTGACGACAAACAAAAACAAATTCCTGCTTGTAGGTTAAAATCAGGCTATGCTAATATGCACAACAACAGGTTTTTCCAGAATAATCTGTGTTAGAATGCAGACTTAGATGGAAAACTCTATCCGAACTCGGTACAATACCGACGAATTTATTTCTCTTAAACAACCCGCCGCAAGGCAAAAGGAACGACTGATATGTCAAACATCGAACAACAAGTTAAGAAAATTGTTGCTGAACAACTGGGCGTAAACGAAGCCGAAGTCAAAAACGAATCTTCCTTCCAAGACGACCTGGGTGCAGATTCTTTTGGACACCGTAGAAATTGGTTATGGCTTTGGAAGAAGCTTTCGGTTGCGAAATCCCCGATGAAGAAGCCGAAAAAATCACTACCGTACAACTGGCTATCGACTACATCAACGCCCACAACGGCTAATCGGCCGCACCAAACACCCCAGCCTCTGCTGCGTTAGCGCAATAGAGGCTGTTACCTTATATATGTGGGGAAAAATCCGTTATAATAGCCGCCCGGAATCCGATTCCGAACCGCTATTATCATTTTCAGACGGCATCTTGCCGCATCCCACCGAAAACCAACAGCGAGATTATCATGAGTCAGAGAAGAGTAGTCATCACAGGCCTCGGCCAAGTATCACCGGTCGGCAACGACGTCGCCACCGCATGGAGCAACCTGCTCGCAGGGCAAAAGCGGCATCGGCCGGATTACCCGCTTTGACGCATCCGACATCAACAGCCAAATCGCCGGGCGAAGTGCGCGATTTCGACATCGGCCAATACATCAGCGCGAAAAGAAGCCCGCCGCATGGACGTATTCATCCACTACGGCATCGCCGCCGCGCTGCAAGCCATCAGCGATGCCGGTTTGGACGAATTGAAAGCCTCGATAAAGACCGCGTCGGCGTGAACATCGGTTCCGGCATCGGCGGTCTGCCCAGCATCGAAGCCACCGGCAAAGCCGTTATCGAAGGCGGCGCACGCAAAATCAATCCTTTTCTTTATTCCTGGTTCGCTGATTAACCTGATTGCGGGCCACGTTACCATCCTCAAAAGGTTACCGCGGCCCCAGCTACGGCATGGTTTCCGCCTGTACCACCGGCGCCCACTCCATCGGCGACTCCGCCCGACTGATCAAATACGGCGACGCGGACGTGATGATTGCAGGCGGTGCCGAAGGCGCGATCAGCACTCTGGGCGTCGGCGGCTTTGCTGCGATGAAAGCCCTTTCCACCCGCAACGACGATCCCGCCACCGCTTCCCGTCCGTGGGACAAAGGCCGCGACGGCTTCGTTATCGGCGAAGGCGCGGGCGTGCTGGTGTTGGAAGAGTTGGAACACGCCAAAAAACGCGGCGCGAAAATCTACGCCGAAATCGTCGGCTTCGGCATGAGTTCCGATGCCTACCACATCACCGCTCCGAACGAAGAAGGCCCTGCGTTGGCGGTTACCCGCGCGCTGAAAGATGCCGGACTGAATCCCGAAGACGTCGATTACGTCAACGCACACGGTACGTCCACTCCGCTGGGTGATGCCAACGAAACCAAAGCGCTCAAACGCGCTCTGGGCGACCATGCCCGCAAAGTCATCGTCAACTCCACCAAATCCATGACCGGCCACTACTCGGCGCGGCAGGCGGCGTGGAAGCGCTGTACAGCGTGTTGGCGGTACACGAGCAAAAATCCCCGCCGACCATCAACATCTTCGAACAAGACATCGAAGCGGGCTGCGATTTGGACTACTGCGCCAACGAAGCGCGCGACGCGAAAATCGACGTTGCCATCTCCAATTCCTTCGGCTTCGGCGGCACCAACGGTACGCTGGTGTTCAAACGGTTCAAAAGACTGATTGAAGCGGTTTGAAACAAGACGAAAAGGTCGTCTGAAAACCTGAAACAAGGGTTTTCAGACGACCTTTTTCATGTTGGCAAGCATGGGGACTTATAGTGGATTAACTTTAAATCAGGACAAGGCGACGAAGCCGCAGACAGTACAGATAGTACGAAACCGATTCACTTGGTGCTTCAGCACCTTAGAGAATCGTTCTCTTTGAGCTAAGGCGAGGCAACGCCGTACTGGTTTAAAAGTTAATCCACTATATATTGAAAAAGCCGGGTTTCGCATCATGCAAAATCCGGCTTGAAAAGCGGTTGAAAAGGCTTTTGGTCGATATCTGATTGTCGTCTTATGCCTGATAATCAATGCCCAACTGTTTCAGCAGATACTCAAATGTTTCCGGCGTATCGAAGTGGAGGACGATTTTGCCTTTTTGTGATTGGTGGTTTTGACTTCCGCATTAACGCCCAGCCGTTTCGGTCAACACGTCGTTCAGACGACGTATATCGGGGCTGATGGTTTTTGATTTCCTGTTTGGTTTGATGGGCGATTTGGCTGCGGCGTTCGACTTCGCGCACCGACCAACCGTTTTTTACCGCTTTTTGCGCCAATTCAAGCTGCTCGACCACGGGCAGGGTCAGCAGGGCGCGGGCGTGTCCCATTTCAAGATGGCGGTGGTAGAGCATTTCTTGGACCGGCTCGGGCAGGCTCAACAGGCGCAGGCTGTTGGAAATGGCGCTGCGGCTTTTGCCGACCGCCTTGGCGATGGTTTCATGAGTCAGTCCGAACTCGTCGGCGAGGCGTTTCAAACCTTGCGCTTCTTCAATCGGGTTTAAGTTTTTCGCGTTGCAGGTTTTCAATCAAACCCATTGCCAGCGCAGTCTCGTCGCTGATGGTTTTGATGACGACCGGAATCTCGGTCAGTCCGGCGAGTTGGGATGCGCGCCAGCGGCGTTCGCCGGCGATCAGTTCGTATTGGGACAGGCCGTGTTCGCGCACGATGACCGGCTGGATAACGCCTTGCGCCTTTAATCGAATCCGCCAGCTCCTGCAAAGGCTTCGTCGTCCATCTGTACCCGCGCCTGATAGCGGCCGGGTTGGATGTCGTTGATGGCGACGGTAGTCAGTCGGTCGCTGCTGCTGTTGTCCACGCCGTTGGAAATCAGGGAATCTAAACCGCGGCCCAAACCGCCTTTTGCTTTTGCCATATCGTGTCCCTTTCAGACGACCCTAAGGGATGAAAAACAGTATTCTATCGGATATTCACAAGCGCCGACAATTTGTATTGCTGTGTTATTCCAAGTGGCGATTTTTACTATAATGAACCCCCTCGGTTATTTTTCAGACGACCCACAGAAAGATTATTTATGACCCGACGCCTGATTATCGGCATCAGCGGTGCCAGCGGTTTCAATATGGAGTCAAAGCCTTACAGCTTTTGCGCGCACATGACGTCGAAAAACGCATTTGGTGGTTTCCAAAAGGTGCGGAAATGACACGCGCTTTGGAAACGGGCTACACTAAAAGAAGAAGTCTATGCGCTCGCCGATGTCGTGTATTCCGTCAACCACATCGGCGAACGCATTGCCAGCGGCTCGTTTAAAACAGACGGGATGTTGATTGCGCCTTGCTCCATGCGGACGCTGGCATCCGTCGCACACGGATTCGGCGACAATCTTTTGACCCGCGCTGCCGATGTGGTTTTGAAAGAACGCCGGCGGTTGGTGTTGATGGTGCGTGAAGCGCCGTTAAACCTGCCCATATTGAAAACATGCGCCGGGTGACCGAAATGGGCGGCATTATTTTTCCCGCCCATCCCTCGCCATGTATCAGCAGCCGCAAAACCATTGACGACATCATTACCCACAGCGTGGCACATGCTTTGGACATGTTCGGCATCGAAACCGAAGGCGTGCCCTCAGATGGAACGGCGGACAAACCGAAGCAGACTGAAGACGATGCGGTTTGATAACGGCACTTTGCCGCCCCGAAGCTCGCCGCAAACGTGCTAAGCTGCTGAATTTTTCCAGCAGAATCAGGGTATAATGGCGGTCTATTTCCGTCCGTCGGACAGCTTGACCGTCCGGGTGGCGCGCCCAACTGTCGTTCAGACGACCTCAGCAGAAATTCTTTTTAAAAAATCTTACAGATAAAGACCATGACTGACCAAAAACACGAAGAATACGGCGCCGACAGCATACAAGTGCTGGAAGGCTTGGAAGCGGTACGCAAACGCCCCGGTATGTATATCGGCGACACGCAGGACGGCAGCGGCCTGCACCACATGGTGTTCGAAGTATTGGACAACGCCATCGACGAAGCACTGGCGGGACATTGCGACAAAATCACCGTAACCATCCATGCCGACAATTCCGTCAGCGTGGCCGACAACGGGCGCGGCATGCCCACCGGCATCCACCCGAAAGAAGGACGCTCCGCCGCCGAAGTCATCATGACCGTATTGCACGCAGGCGGCAAATTCGACAACAACAGCTACAAAATCTCCGGCGGCCTGCACGGCGTGGGTGTGTCCGTCGTCAACGCGCTGTCCGACTGGGTCACGCTGACCATCTACCGCGACGGCAAAGAACACTTCGTCCGCTTCGTGCGCGGCGAAACCGAAGAGCCGTTGAAGGTTGTCGGCGATTCCGACAAAAAAGGCACGACCGTGCGCTTCCTCGCCAGCGCGGAAACCTTCGGCAACGTCGAATACAGCTTCGACATCCTCGCCAAACGCATCCGCGAACTTTCCTTCCTGAACAACGGCGTGGACATCGAATTGATTGACGAACGCGACGGCAAACACGAAAGCTTCGCCCTTTCCGGCGGCGTGGCCGGGTTCGTGCAATACATGAACCGCAAAAAAACGCCGTTGCACGAAAAAATCTTCTACGCATTCGGCGAGAAAGACGGCATGAGCGTCGAATGCGCGATGCAGTGGAACGACAGCTATCAGGAAAGCGTGCAGTGCTTCACCAACAACATTCCGCAGCGCGACGGCGGTACGCACCTGACCGCATTGCGCCAAGTGATGACACGCACCATCAACAGCTACATCGAAGCCAACGAAGTCGCCAAAAAAGCCAAAGTTGAAACCGCCGGCGACGATATGCGCGAAGGTTTGACCTGCGTGTTGTCCGTCAAACTGCCCGACCCCAAATTCTCATCGCAAACCAAGGACAAACTGGTTTCCAGCGAAATCGGCCCCGTCGTCAACGAAGTCATCAACCAATCCTTGACCGACTTCCTTGAAGAAAACCCGACCGAAGCCAAAATCATCACCAGCAAAATCGTCGATGCCGCACGCGCGCTCGAAGCCGCCCGCAAAGCACGCGAAATTACCCGCCGCAAAGGCGTAATGGACGGCTTGGGGACTGCCCGGCAAACTCGCCGACTGCCAAGAAAAAGACCCTGCCTTGTCAGAGCTTTATCTGGTCGAGGGCGATTCCGCAGGCGGCTCCGCCAAACAAGGCCGCGACCGTAAATTCCAAGCCATTTTGCCACTCAAAGGCAAAAATTTTGAACGTCGAAAAAAGCCCGTTTTGAAAAATGCTCGCCAGCCAAGAGGTCGCCACCCTGATTACCGCTTTGGGCGCAGGCATCGGAAAAGAAGAATTCAATGCCGAAAAACTGCGCTACCACCGCATCATCATCATGACCGATGCCGACGTGGACGGCGCGCACATCCGCACCCTGCTCCTGACCTTCTTCTACCGCCAAATGCCCGAACTGGTCGAGCGCGGCTACATCTACATCGCCCAGCCGCCGCTCTATAAAGCCAAATACGGCAAGCAGGGAGCGTTACCTCAAGGACGAACTGGAAAAAAGACCAATGGCTGCTCGGCCTTGCCTTTGGAAAAAGCCAAAAATCGTTTCAGACGGCCGCACCATCGAAGGCGCAGAACTTGCCGATACCGCCAAACAATTCCTGTTGGCGAAAAACCGTTATCGAACAGGAAAGCCGCTTCGTCGACGAACTCGTCCTACGCGCCATGCTGCACGCATCGCCTATTGATTTGACGTCGTCTGAAAACGCCGATAAAGCCGTTGCCGAACTTTCCGGTTTGCTCGACGAAAAAGAAGTCGCCCTCGAACGCATCGAAGGACACGAAGGCAACCGCTTCATCAAAAATCACCCGCAAACTGCACGGCAACGTCATGGTCAGCTACATCGAACCCAAGTTCCTCAACAGCAAAAGCCTACCAAACCCTCACCCAAACCGCCGCCGCGCTCAAAGGCTTGGTTGGCGAGGGGCGCCAAGCTCTACAAAGGCGAGAGCGAGTACGACGTGGACAGCTTTGAAACCGCGCTGAACATCCTGCTCCAAAACGCCCAAAAGGGCATGTCCATCCAGCGATACAAAGGTTTGGGCGAGATGAACCCCGAGCAGCTTTGGGAAACCACGATGGATCCGCCGTGCGCCGTCTGTTGAAAGTGCGCATCGAAGACGCCATCGCCGCCGACGAAGTGTTCGTTACCCTGATGGGCGACGAAGTCGAACCGCGCCGCGCCTTCATCGAAAACAACGCCCTGATTGCGCAAAACATTGACGCTTGATAGGGGCTGAAACATGAAAAGGTCGTCTGAAAATAGGGATTTCCGGTTTTCAGACGACCTTTTTGATTGGTGGGAACGGTTGCGGCGTCATGCCGCATGAAATATAGTGGATTAACTTTAAATCAGGACAAGGCGACGAAGCCGCAGATAATACAGATAGTACGGAACCGATTCACTTGGTGCTTCAGCACCTAGAGAATCGTTCTCTTTGAGCTAAGGCGAGGCAACGCCGTACTGGTTTAAAAGTTAATCCACTATAAAACGCCACTGTCTGTACCTTTTGGGTAACAAATTGCGACCAATCGGAAAATTTTATCCGCATTTTTTTCAAATCATAGGCATATTAATATGCAAACGTGGTTTTGATTATTGCAAACTTCCTTCTTGGGTCACGCCGGAGCATATGGTGTTGCGGCTGTCTGCATCTTTTTTAATTCTTCTTTTATGAGAACCCTATGATGAAAAGCAACCGTCTCGCCTATGCCGTTTTGGCAGCCCTACTATCTATCCAAACCCTGCCGGTTTCTGCAGCCAACGCTGATACCGCTTCTGCCGTCGAGGCATCCGGGCAAGAAGCGCAACAAGCCTCAGACTCTATCGCGAACTACGTTGACGACCAAATCGTCCAAGGCCCGGCAACCGTTGATTTGGGCAATCAGGCCAAACTGAAACTGCCTGCAAAAATGGTCTTTGTGAAAAAAAATCGCGCCAACGCCATGATGAGGGAAGCAGGCAACGCCACAGATCCCAACCGCTACGGCCTGATTCTCCCCGAGTCGGAAAACGAGGACAGTGACACCAATTGGATAGTAGACCTGACCTTTACCGATTCCGGCTACATCAAAGACGATGATGCCAAAGAATGGGATGTTGAAGCCATGCTCGAGCAGCTGAAAGAAGGCACCGAGGAACAAAACAAAGAGCGAGCCTCCCGCAACCTACCGGAAATAGAAACTCGCGGCTGGGTGGAAAAACCGCAATATGATGCAAAGACCCATCGTCTGATTTGGTCGATTGACGTTCTGAATAAAAACGAACCCGATCCCAATCCTGCCATCAACTACAATACTTTCCAGCTGGGACGCGAAGGCTATATTGAATTGACTATGATCACCGATTTGAAAAGCATAGATCAATACAAACCTATTGTGCAAGAATTGTTGGGCAATATCGAATTCAATGAAGGCAAGCGTTACAGCGATTTCAATGCCGCAACCGACAAAGTGGCCGAATACGGACTGGCTGCCTTGGTCGGCGGTATCGCTGCAAAAAAACTGGGATTATTGGCCTTGGCCGGCGCATTACTGGCTAAATTCGGCAAACTGATTATTTTCGGTGCTGTTGCAGCAGGCGCATTGTTTAAGGGCCTATGGCGCAAAAAAGATAAAAACAAACCGAACGAAGAAGAATAAATAAATCCTGTTCAAACCAAAAAGGCCGTCTGAAAAACTTTCAGACGGCCTTTTATCATTCATGCCTTACGAACGGATCCGTTTCAACACTTCTTCTTTGCCGATTAAAGCCAATACGGCATCGACGCTTGGGGTTTTCGCTGTGCCGCAGACCGCGAGGCGCAGGGGCATACCGAGTTTGCCCATTTTGATGCCTTCTTCGTCGCAGAAAGGTTTAAAGAGGTCGTGGATGGCTTCGGCGTTCCAGTCTTCCAGCCCTTCGAGGCGTTCGGCGAAGCGCAGCATACGGGCGGCGGCTTCGTCGTCCCAGTGTTTCTGCACGTCTGCTTCGGCAGGCGTTTGTTTGACGTAGAAGTAGAGGCACTCGTCGGCGAGCGTGTTCAGGTCTTGGGCGCGGTCTTTGACCAATGCCAACACATCTTCCAAAGCGGGCTTGCTGGTTTCATGGATATCGCGCAGGGCGAGGCGCGGGTTTCACCATTTCGGCCAGTTTGTCGTTAGGCGTGATTTTGATGTGTTCGCCGTTAATCCAGTAGAGTTTCTTCAAGTCCATACGGCTTGGAGACGGGGAAACGTCTTTCAAATCAAACCATTCGATGAATTGTTCCATCGTGAAGAATTCGTCGTCGCCGTGCGCCCAGCCCAAGCGTGCCAGATAGTTGAGCATGGCTTCGGGCAGGATGCCCATTGCGCCAAAATCGGTGATGGCAACGGTATCGCCGCTGCGTTTGGAGATTTTTTTGCCTTGTTCGTTAAGAATCATCGGCAGGTGGCCGTATTCGGGCAGATTTGCACCGATGGCTTTTAAGATGTTGATTTGTTTCGGGGTGTTGTTCACATGGTCGTCGCCGCGGATAACGTGGGTAACGCCCATGTCGTAGTCGTCCACGACAACGCAGAAGTTGTAAGTCGGTGTGCCGTCGGCGCGGGCGATAATCAGGTCGTCGAGTGCTTCGTTGGGGATGGAGATTTCGCCTTTGACCAAGTCCGTCCATTTCGTAACGCCGTCCAAAGGCGTTTTGAAACGGACAACGGGTTGCACGTCGGCAGGGATTTCGGGCAGGGTTTTGCCTTCTTCCGGACGCCAGCGGCGGTCGTAAGTCGCCGTGCCTTCTTTTTTTCGGCTTTCTCGCGCATGGCTTCCAGCTCTTCTTTGCTGCAATAGCAGTAGTAGGCATGGCCTTTTTCTAAAAGTTCGGCAATGACTTCTTTGTAGCGGTCGAAACGGCGGGTTTGGTAAACGACGTTGTCGGCGTTGTCGTAGTTCAGGCCGACCCATTTCATGCCGTCGAGGATGATATTGACGGATTCGGCAGTAGAGCGCGCCAAGTCGGTGTCTTCGATACGCAATAAGAATTCGCCTTTATGATGGCGGGCAAACGCCCATGAGAACAGGGCGGTGCGTACGCCGCCGATGTGCAGGTAGCCGGTGGGGCTGGGGGCGAAACGGGTTTTTGACGGTCATGATGGCTCCAGAATCTTTTTAAAAACGGGTATTTTACTGTTTTTTTAGACGGAATCGGACAATGAAAGGTCGTCTGAAAACCTCAAAATTCGGTTTTCAGACGACCTTTTTTTCCTTTATTCGTCTTCTGTTTTACTCATTGTCAGCCAGTCCCAAAAGTTTTTCGCTCCATTTGCCGATGCGGTAGAGGAAGAGGGCGTAGCTTTCTTTGGAGCAGGAATTTGTTTTTCTTTGCTTTGGTCGAACCGCGTGGTCGGCGTGGCGGAGATGTAGGCTTCGATGTCGAGGTCGGAGGCGATTTCGAGGGCGCGGGCGAGGTGGTAGGGGTCGCTGACGATGATGATGCTTCCGATGCCTTCGGCGCGCAGTATTGGGCGGATGTTGCGGATATTTTTCGTAGGTGTTGCGCGAGGTGTTTTCAAAGAGGATGTTGTGCGCAGGTATGCCTTGTTTGAGGGCGTAGCGCCGACCGACTTCGGCTTCGGTCATGTAGCCTTTTTGGGTGTGCCGCCGGTGAAAACGATTTTTTTCGACGCGGTGGCTTTGGTAGAGGGTGATGGCGTGGTTGATGCGTTCGCGGAAGATGGGTGAAGGCCGTTTGTCCCACGCGGCGGCGCCGAGTACGAGGGCGGCATCGGCGCGGACATGACGCGGCAGCGGCTGCGAGCCGGTGTGGTACACCTGCCATGCGCCCTCGCCGAATATGCCGGTACCAACAGGATACTCAGGCCTATGCCGCGAAAGAGGTAGTAGCGCAAGCCGTTGCGGCTGCGGAACAGGGAAATCATGTAGGGACGGCCTTCCCGCGCTTCAGTCCAACAGGGCTTCGATGTTTTCGAGCGGTCTGCCGATGGCGGCTTTGTCCTGTGTGGTCAGGATGGGGCGTTCGAGCAGGGCAGGGTGGGCGGCAATGGCTTCGAGCAGGGCTTGGTTGTCGAGGTCGGGCTTGTCCAAGCCGAGTTCTTTGTACAAGTCGTCTTTGACGCGCATCATGCCGCGTACGGACTCCAAAGCCAAGCTTGGCGAAAATGTCTTTCAGTGTCGCCAAGTCGGGCGGGGTGTCGAGGTATTTGACGACTTCGGCTTTGATGCCGCGCGCTTCGAGCAGGTCGAAAGCGGCGCGCGATTTGCTGCAACGCGGATTGTGGTAGAGCGTGAATTCAGACGACATAGGGTTCTCCAATGTTTTTAGATTTTGCTGATGGGCTTTATTATCGGCTGCCTTGGCGATTTCCTCAACTTATCACCCAATAATCGTCATTTTTTTACCGCTAAAATCCAACATCTTCATTTTCTCCATAGACAGCACGCTGAAAGGGGTTACAATGCCTGCATCTGATTGATGTAAAGGATGGAACTTATGAAAAATTATTGCTTGCCTCTGTTTTGATGACTGCCGCCCTGTCTGCCCGGCGTTTGCCGCCGACCCGCTGGCAGGCTGGAACGACAACAAGCCGCAAAGCCTGCAATCGCTCAAAGCCCCCGTGCGCGTGGTGAACCTGTGGGCGACTTGGTGCGGCCCGTGCCGTAAGGAAATGCCCGCCATGTCCGCTTGGTACAAAGCGCAGAAAAAGGCAGCGTCGATATGGTCGGTATCGCGTTGGATACTTCCGACAACATCGGCAAATTCTTGAAACAAACCCCCGTCAGCTATCATGTTTGGCGTTATACCGGCGCGGACAGCCGCAATTTCATGAAGTCTTACGGCAACAACGTCGGCGTATTGCCGTTCACCGTCGTCGAAGCGCCGAAATGCGGCTACAAACAAACCATCACCGGCGAAGTCAACGAAAAAGCCTGACCGCCGCCGTCAATGCGGCTAAAGAGAAATGTAAATAAGCCAGGCTGAAAGCGAACTGAGAAAAACAGAAAGGTCGTCTGAAAACCAAAATCTCTGGTTTTCAGACGACCTTTTTATCTTTGAGGTTTACACGCCCTGTTTCAGGCTGGCTTCGATGAAAACCGTCCAAATCGCCGTCCAATACGGCTTTGGTGTTACCGACTTCGTAGCCTGTGCGCAAGTCTTTGATGCGTGAGGGAGTCCAAGACGTACGAACGGATTTGGCTGCCCCAACCCACATCGGACTTGCCTTCTTCCAATGCCTGTTTCTCTTCGTTGCGTTTGCGCATTTCCAATTCGTACAGTTTGGATTTCAACATTTCCATCGCGGCGGCTTTGTTGGCGTGTTGCGAACGGTCGTTTTGACACTGCACCACAATCCCCGTCGGCTCGTGGGTAATACGCACGGCGGAGTCGGTTTTATTGATGTGCTGACCGCCCGCACCCGATGCGCGATAGGTGTCGATACGCAAATCGGCGGGGTTGATTTCAATTTCGATGGAATCGTCGATTTCGGGATAAACGAACACGGATGAGAACGACGTGTGGCGTTTGTTGTTTGAGTCAAACGGCGAGTAGCGCACCAAGCGGTGAACGCCGGTTTCCGTGCGCAGCAAGCCGTAGGCGTATTCGCCTTCCACGCGGATGGTGGCGCGGTTGATGCCCGCGATTTCGCCGTCGTCTTCTTCGAGGATTTCGATTTTGAAGCCTTTGCGCTCGGCGTAGCGGCTGTACATGCGGAACAGCATGCCCGCCCAGTCTTCCGCTTCCGTACCGCCCGCGCCTGCGGTGATGTCGATAAAGCAGTTGTTTGGGTCGGCGGGTTGGTTGAACATCCGTTTGAACTCCAAATCCGCCATCTGTTTTTCCAGTCCCGCCACGTCTTCCTGCACGGCGGCGAAACCTTCTTCGTCGTTTTCTTCGATGGTCATTTCGATCAGCATTCGGTTGTCTTCGATGCCCGACGCGATGTTGTCGAGCGTCAACACGATGCCTTCAAGGATTTTGCGCTCTTTGCCGATTTCTTGGGCGCGTTTGGGGTCGTTCCACAGCTCAGGGTCTTCGGAAAGGCCGATGACTTCTTCCAATCGGTCTTTCTTGCCCTGATAGTCCATATAGACGCGGATGTCTTCGCTGCGCTTTTCCAAATCGTTCAGGGTGTTGTTGAGCTGGTTGATTACTTCGGCTTCCATGATTCTTGTGTGCTTTCAAAATTTTAGGGGCGTATTGTAAGGGATTTGCGGGCTTTTTCCTATGATAAAGGTCGTCTGAAAACCTGAATCTCAAGTTTTCAGACGACCTTTGCGTTAGCATTATCCGCCAGCCATGTGGCGGATTCATATTCGGTCTGACAGGATTATTTATTCAGACGTTTCCACTGTGCGGGCGTGTAGGTTCGGGTAGTGGTTTTCTCGTTGCCACGACGGTCGGTTCGGGTTTCAGTTACCACGACTTTGTCCTCGTCGGAGGTATCGACTGAACGGGAGTAGAACAACGTCAGAATATACTCGGGGCTGTAACGGTAGCGTTCTTCGATACGGGTGCAGCAGTCAACTTCATTCGTCACAATCAGGGCTTTTTGTTTGTTGTCGACGCGGAACATCCCCATGTAATTCTTGGTCAATTCAGTCAGTGAATAACTTTGGCTGAAAATCACCATACTCGCCTTGCTCGTAGATGTCGTATGTAGGAGAGTCTTTAGGACCTTTATTGCCGGTCGCAACGGCAATATCCTTGCGTCCGTCAAAGGTGAAGTCTTTCATAATCAAAGGGCTTTTTGCCGCAGAGATTTTGCTGCCTTCGCCGCGTTCAAATATCAGGTCGTCACTCTTAAAAACATTTGTGGTTTCCTTCTTAGGGTGATACAAAAACACCGCGCCTTTGCCGCCGCAATGATTGTCTTTGCAGCCCTCGACAGAAATATGCGCCTGCCAGCCGTCGGGCAGATCGGTCACACGGAAAAATTCTTTTGCCTGAGCGCCGGCAGCGGCGAAAAGAGCAAATAGCATGAGGTATTTTTTCATCAAAGTTCCTTTACGTTTAACCCCGACCGGGTAATGAAATCAAAATTATGCAGAAGAGTAACCCTCTTCATGTCAGGCAGCAAGGGCAATTAAGCCAAACGGGTATTCTTTTCATAATTTTCTTATCCTTGCTTTACAAAAATGACAAAAGGTCGTCTGAAAGCAGGAAAGGTGTGCAGATAGGCGGGAAAGCGTTGTGTACATAATTTATAGTGGATTAAATTTAAATCAGGACAAGGCGACGAAGCCGCAGACAGTACAGATAGTACGACAAGGCGAGGCAACGCCGTACCGGTTTAAAGTTAATCCACTATAACCGATTGGAGCGCGGTATGCGGGAAAGCATTGCCTACGGACGTAAAGGTCGTCTGAAAACGGATTTCAGACGACCTTTTGGTTTGCTGGGAAGGGAGTTTAGAAAGGCTGCACGCAGATTCCAGGTTTTGTGTGATGTGCAGGCGTATGAAAGCGCGACGCGCCCAATCCAACCTCCTGCACCCTAAAACCCCGCCCGATCCAATTCTTCCAGCAACGCAGGCCGGCGCGGTTTGTCGCTATATCGTTCCCTGATTTCGTCGGCGAAGTCTTCCATTGCCTGCCGTTGTGCGGAATATTGGCGGCGGAGAATCTTTAATTGGTTAAAGAGCTGACGGTATTGCTTACGGTTGCTTTCGCCTTATTGATTTCAGCCGCAAAGATTTTCAGGTAGCAAGCTACGATTTGGTCGTGATACGGCTCGGGGAAAGACGGGGCAAAAACGTTCCATCATGTACAACGAAAGGTGTTGCTGCAATAGGGCGAGCAGCCGGTCGAATTCCTGTTCATGCTCCAATATTTCAGCCCGCAGCGAATATTGACCCGATAAGCGCGCAAGCAGGCGGTTGAATTCATGCGGCCATTCGGCAGCGGAAAACGTGGCTTTCCACGCTTCGTAATGCGGCAACGAAAGGCTGGTGGAAAACGCCAAATCCGCTGCGATTTCGCGTACATTTTTACCGGTTTCCTTCAATACATCGAAAAAGTTGCAGCTTCCATTTGTGCGCTGTGCCGAGTGTTCCTTCATCTTCGGCAATGCTGATGCCTTCGCGCAAGAGGCGTTCCGATTCCGCCCAATCTTGCTGTCCGACTGCTTGTTCTACCGCAATTTGTCTGAATTTCGGCAGGGTGCAGATGTCGTCTGAAAAAAATCCTGCGCGGCAGCAGTATCGCCTTTCGCCCTGCAAAACCTGCCAGCCCTCGATTGCCCAAAAATTCATGTTCCCAACCCGACTTGGTAACAGCCAAACGTTTAGCCACATAATCTTGCCACGCCTGCCATTCGCCGCGCAGCCGCCAGATTCGGGCGCGGATTTGGTAGATTTTATTGCCTGCCTCGGAGGAATCAAAAATAGCGGCTGTCGTCCAAGCATTTGTCTCAAAAATTGATCAAACGCTTAGTGACATTTTCCATGACCGCCTCTTCCAGCAGGTCGATTGCCATATACATGGCATCGCCCAACATACCGTCCGAATCGTCTGCCTTTTCAAAAGCATCCTGCAAACGTGGTATCAACAGAGGCAAAGCCTGCTGCAACGCCGCCGGCCCCTCCTGCGCCACATCTTCCAACCAGTTTTGCAACCTGAAGCCCAAATCAGCGGCTTCGTAGTAATCATAATATCGGGTTCGGGAAAAGATTCGGGAGAGCTGCTGCCGATACGGATTGCCACCCTTTTTAGGCTGCTGCGCATCAGATTCGTCAGGCTGCCCGTCCGGCGTTTGAGCGCGCACCGCATACCACAACGCCGCCATATGCTTGCACGCCCAGCCATAAGGACAATCGCAGCCCCCGTCCCTTAATGTACAAATCACTATCCAGCTTCAGCCATACCGAATAGTTTTTCGAACCGTACACCTCCGCCCGATAACGTCCTGCGGAGGTTTTTTGGACGTCGCGAACCTTGCCCTGCTGAAAATACAGCAGTCCGCGTTCGGCGATATGGGACGGGAACAGGTGGAGCGGATGGATACGGGACATGGTTGGTTTCAAGAAGTTGTTGAAATATGGGGAGTTTACTGGGTTGTGTGGCGTTTGGGGAGAGGGCGGCTGGAATTCTTGTTTTGGCATAGTGGAAAAGGTCGTCTGAAAATGGGTTTCAGACGACCTTTCTGTGAAGTGTGCATTTGAGGACATCCGTTCGTTTGGAGAAAATTAAGTTCTGCTTTATTTAGATGCATGAATTTTAATAAAATCTCAAATTATTTTTTTGATAAGCAATAAATTATATGTTATATAAAGTTAGTTCTCACTAGTCTGATTATTTAAATAGAAATGAAAAACAGTAAGTTAAAGGCGGTTGATTTTTCTGTGGCGGAGGCGGGATGAGTTATGGAATGCAGTCCGCTGGGATTCAGGTTTTTAGCCGGGATAGATTACGAACCTAGCTGCAAAAGAAACATATGAAGCCAATATAAATGCCAAATTTATACAGGCTGATGTTTTTGAATTGCAGCCTGAAACATTGGAAAAGGAACTCAGCTTAAAAAAGGATGATGATGATTTGATTCTTATAGGTTGTAGTCCTTGTCAATATTGGAGTGTTATTCAAACAGACAAAAAGAAAATCGGAAAAAAATCCAAGAGTTTGCTTTTTGGAGTTTCAGCGGTTTGTAGAATATTTCAATCCAGGATATGTTGTTGTAGAGAACGTACCGGGAATTCTGAGCAGGATGAAAGAAAGCGGTCTTGATAATTTACAAAGTCATTGGAAGAAAAAGGATTTACCGTCCATTTCGGCATTCACAATACGGCTGATTACGGAATTCCCCAAAGCCGTAAGAGGTTTACTTTGATTGCAAACAGAATAACCAATGAAAAGCTGGAGCCGGCCAAGTATTCGGGCAAACGGCTTACGGTGCGCGATGTTTTGGGAATGGAAAAACGGCTTTTCCCCAAAATTATTGCAGGGCATCAAGACGAGACGGATTTTATGCATAGTTGTGCGGGATTATCCGATATCAATCTAAAACGATTGGCTTTGATACCTAAAAACGGAGGAAACCGTTTGGCTTTTTGCGCATATTCCCGAATTACAGCTGGAATGTTTTTATCGGAAAAAGACAATAGTTTTAAAGATACGTTTGGTAGGCTATGGTGGGATAAACCCGCACCTACCATAACGACCAAATTCTTTTAGTATTTCCAATGGGAGGTTTGCCCATCCTGAAGAAGATAGGGCGTTATCACTGCGCGAAGGTGCAACATTGCAATCGTTCCCTCGTAACTATGTCTTTAAAGCGGGCAGCAGGGACAAGATAGCCCGGTTGATTGGTAATGCCGTTCCTCCGATGTATGCGGAAAAAAATAGGCAGGGCAATTGTTGATAATATCGAATGTTAGAAAAAGGAGAAAAAACATGTCTGAAGAAAAATTGCAAATGAGTTTCGAGCCAACCGTAATCGAACATTTGGGTGTAAAGATGTATTCGCACACTGTTCCTGCGATTGCCGAGTTGATAGCGAATGCCTACGATGCATGTGCTACGGAAGTGGAAGTTAGGTTATTCGACAAACCGGAGCATAAAATCGTTATTAAAGATAATGGTATAGGAATGAGCTTCGATGAAATCAATGATTTTTTTATTTGAGAATCGGTCGGAACAGAAGGGAAGAAAAACAAATCTCACCGTGCGGAAGAATTCCAACGGGTAAAAAAGGTCTTGGTAAATTGGCATTATTCGGGCTTGGCAACAAAATTGAAATTTCTACTATCCAGGGAAACGAAAGGGTTACTTTTACTTTGGATTATGCAGAGATTCGAAGAAGCAAGGGTGTTTATCAACCGGAGTTTCGAAAAAGAATCTATTGAATCCAATATCGAAAAGTGGGACAACCATAACTTTGACCGAGCTAACGAAGAAACAAGGATATCCGTTAGATAATTATGTAGAGCATCTTGCCCGCTTGTTTGATTTTCCAGCCCAGGATTTCAAAATTAGAATAAGTTTGAACGGATCGGAACCAAGAACTATTGACGGAAACCTTAAATATGATCTTTTAACTCCTGAATTTGAATGGGAATACGAGGATTTGATAACAGACATACCCTGTTTTATCTACAAAATTCGAACAATATGAATTCAGCAGATTAATAAAAGGCAAATTTATCACGACGGAAAAACCATTAAAGAATAATATGAAAGGTATTACGTTGTTTGCTAATGGCAGAATGGTAAATACCCCTGAATTCTTTATAGATAGTGCATCCAGCCATTTTTACTCATATCTGACAGGATGGTTAAGTGTTGATTTTATAGATAATGACAGTGAAGATTTAATTGCTACTGATAGAACATCATTGGATTGGAAACATCCTAAAACTTCACAGTTGCGCGTTTTCCTTGGAGAAATCGTTCATGTTCTCGAGCAAGCCTGGAGAGAGAAAAGAGAAAAAGAAAGAGGAGTGTTGAGCAAACCACTGGGTTAGATATTAATAATTGGCAAAAGTAAATTACCTGACGAAATAAAAAGAGCCAGTCAAAGAAATTTTGGATCATATTGAAGAGGCAGAACTGCCTAAAGCCGAACATACAAAAAGTAGTTGAGGTATTGCACAAGTTAATCCCTGAATATCCCTATTATCATTGGCGAGGTTTACATTCGGAAATACAAGATGCGTCTAAGGAGTATTATAAGCAGCAAAATTACTATCAAGCATTTTTTTAGAAAGCGCAAAAAGATATATTTCAAATACTCGAGATAGATCGGGATGTCATCAGTCTAGAGATCAGGGACTCATGGGTGAAGTATTTGGTACGGAAAAGAAAGAAGGGAAGCAAAAATTAAAGGTAACAACTAAGTATCAAAGACCTAACGGGCAAAAATTTTTCTGATGATACTTTGACATCGATAGAGGAGGGGCAGAAATATCTTTCAATGGGAGTTGTTACGGGATGTCATAAACCCTGTTGCACATGCCGAATTTGTAGATTTAAAAAGACTCTGGTCTATTTACTGAAAAAAAGATTGTTTAGATGCTCTTGGATTACTATCTCATTTACAAAAGGCGGTTAGAGGATTCTGAATTGGAATAATGGTTAAATGGTTGATATTTTAACCCCGTCCCAACGTTCTTTAGTTATGTCAAAAATCCATAGCAAAGAAAACCAAACCGGAAGTATTGGTAAGGAAATTTCTTTTTTTCCCAAGGTTTCCGTTATAGGAAAAATGATAAACGCTATGCAGGCAAACCGGATATCGTTTTGCCGAAATATAAAAACAGTCGTGTTTATACACGGCTGTTTTTTTGGCACGAGCACTCTTGCAGTAAAGGGCATATTCCGAAAAAGCAATACGGATTTTTGGTTGGAAAAAATCACAAAAAAATCGCGAACGTGATATTAAAAATGAAACCGAGCTGGAAAAAGATTGGTTTCAAAGTGATTGTCGTTTGGGAGTGCGAATTAAAAATAAAGCTATTTGTAGGCAGCGATTAAATCGGTTGGTCGAGGAAATAAAAAGATGCCGTCTGAAAAAAATCAGACGGCATCTTCCTTTAATTAAGACCCTCCCAAACCTTCATCAACCTCTTCACCGACACTGGATACGGCGTCTTCAACTCCTGCGCGAACAGCGACACTCTCAATTCTTCAATCATCCATTTAAACGTGGCGAGGTCGTCTGAAACGGGTTGTCCTTGTTTCACCAAGCCGTCGGTTTTTTCCTGCCACATTTGTTCCAGCTCTTGAATATCGGCTTCGCGGGCTGCGTCGCGGGCGGGGTTGCCGCTGTATTTTTCGAGGCGCAGGGTCATGGCTTTGAGGTAGATGGGGAGGCGCGGCCATTGTGCCCACGGGGTGCGGGTGGCGAAGCCGGCGGCGAGCAGGGTTTGCAGGCGTTGGCGCATGAGGTGGGTGAGCGGGTGTTTGCCGAGTTTGCTGTTAAGTTCGGCGTAGGCGGCGGCGGTTTCCTGCAGGTAGCGGCTGAGGGCTTCTTTGACGGCGGGCAGGCGGCTGCGGGCGCGTTTGATTTGTTCTTTGAAGGCTTTTTCGTTGCGCGGCAGCTCGTCTTCGCCGATAAAGGCGCGGTCGCAGACGGCTTGGGTGAGGTCGTCGCGCAGGGTGTCGGCGTTGATGTGTTTGAGCAGCATGGCGGCTTGGGTGAAGCCTTGGATGCCTTTGTTCAGGTCTTTAACTTGTTCTTTTAATTGCAGTTTCATGAGTTCGATCACGCCTAATCTGTGGGCTTGTTCGGCGGCGGCAGACGTGTCGAACAGGCGCAGGGCGATGCGGCCGTCTTTTTTTCTTTTTGCAGGCCGAGGTAGCCGGTGAGCTGTTGTTTGCCGCGGGCGAATTTGATGGATTCGGGCAGGGTGCCGATGTCCCATGCGGTGACGTTGTCGCGCTCGAATTCTTGGGTGTTGTCGCGGAAGGTGGTGGCGGCGGCTTTGCCAAGTTGTTGTTGGATTTGGATTAAATCGCGCCCCATGGCTAATTCTTGCCCGCCGTCGTCGATGATGCGGAGGTTGAAATAGCAGTGTTCGGGCAGCCTGAACGCGGCCCATTCGTCTTGGTTGATTTGCTCGAGTATGCGGATGTCGCCTGCGGTTTTGGCGATGGCTTGGGCGAGTTGTGGCAGGATGGGGGCGTTGCGGTCGGGGTTTTGGCTTAAAAATTGGGTGATGAATTCAGGGCGCGGGTACGCAGATGCGGCGGATTTGTTTGGGCAGTGCTTTGATTTGTAGCTGGATTTTTTTCGCGTATCATGCCGAGCACGAGCCATTCGAGGGCGGCTGGGCTGATGCGGTTGAGCGACGGTGAGCGGCAGGGTTAGGGTAACGCCGTCGAGCGGGTGGTGCGGCTCGAAGCGGTAGCTGAGTTTGAATTTGCCGTCTGCGGTTTGCCAGTGTTTGGGGAATTGTTCTTCGGTGATGTGCGCGGCGGCGTGCTGCATGAGGTCGTCGCGGCTGAGGAACAGCAGGCGCGGGTTGTCGCGCTCGGCGGTTTTGAGCCAGGCTTGGAAGGTGCGGATGTCGGCGAGAGGGAGGGGTTTCAGACGGCCTTTTGGGGGTGCAGGCTGCTTTTTGGGTTTGGGGTCGTCTGAAACATTTTTGTAGGGTGTGTGAACTCGGTTCACGCACGCGGTTGCCTGTATCTTTGGAATCCGCGTGCGTGGCTTGCGCCACACATTCTACGTTGTGCTTTTTGAGATTTTAGGACATCTGTTGCATCCGCTCGTGCCAATAAGATGAGTTCGCCGGCAGTCTCAGCATCAGGGATAATGCACCAAGCCTGCTTCGTCAAATTGCACCATTACGCCAGTTTGTAATGTCGCCCATTCTTCGGCGGAACCGATGGACGGGTCGCATTGCTGCTCGGCAATCAAGGCAACGATTTTGCCGTGCCATTGTTTTGCTGTCGATAGTTACACGGTCACCCAGCAGTATCGGTTGACCGTTGGCGTAGCATAGGGAGTTTTCAGGTAGCCTTTGGGCTTTGGGGGTCGTCTGAAACCGTTGAAATTGCGGCACTTTGTTCTCTCTCCTGTGGGAGAGGGTTAGGGAGAGGGCTTGCTGCGGTTGCGGAAAAGTTGGTTTTGGGCGGCAACTGTTTTTGCCCTCTCCCGACCCTCCCCACGGGGAGGGGGTAGTTTGCTGAGGGGTTGTAGGGACGCAGGCCGTCTGAAACCGCATCCGCCGTATAAAAAAATCGGGCAGCCGTTCGTGATAAAAACGCGAACAGCGCTTCGTCATCGACCAGCACGTCTTGCTTGCGCGATTTGTGTTCCAACTCACTAATTTCTTTAATCAGCTTTTTGTTGTGGACAAAAAGTCCGCTTTCAAATCGCATTCCTGCGCCACCAACGCGCTGCGGATAAAGATTTCGCGCGCTTCTTCGGGGGCGATTCTGCCGTAGGACACGGGGCGGCGCGGCAGGACGGTCAGGCCGTAGAGCGTTACCCGTTCGCTGGCGATGACTTCGCCGCGTTTTTTTGTTCCCAGTGCGGCTCGAAATAGTGGTAGCGGACGAGGTGTGGCGCTTCCTGCTCGATCCATTCGGGCTGGATGGCGGCCACATCGCGCGCATAAAGTTTTGTCGTTTCAACGAGTTCTGCCGCCATCACCCATTTGGGTTTGGCTTTGAACAGGGCGGAGGCGGGGAAAAGGTGGAAGCGGCTGCCGCGCGCGCCGGTGTAGTCGTTGCCGTCGGGCGATTTCATGCCGACGTTGGCGATGAGGCCGGTGAGCAGGGCGCGGTGGATTTGTTCGTAGCCTGCTTCTTTGGCGGCGCGGATTTGGGCGCGGTGTTGTTTCTATCCAGTTGTTTTTTTGTTTGAGTTTGGCGGATAGGGTCTTGGTCGCCAGCATTTTCAGACGACGTGAGCTGCCTGACTTCGGGAGGCCGTCTGAAAGCCGCTTCGCTGGTGGTCAAACCCATTTCAATCGCGGTTTGGGCAAGCTGGTGGTGTAGCTCGCGCCATTCACGCATCCGCAGGTGCGACAGGAAATATTGGCGGCACCACTGAACCAACTGTTTGTTGGACAAGCCTTTATCGCGTTCGCGCTGGAAGCTGTCCCAAATGTTCAGGTAGGCAAGGAAATCGGACTGCTTGTCGGTAAAACGTTCGTGCGCCTTGGCGGCGGCATCGCGCGCTTCCAGCGGCCGTTCGCGCGGGTCTTGAATCGACAGCGCGGACGCAATCACCAATATTTCCGCCATGCAGTCGTGCTTCTTCGCCGCCAGCAAAATACGCGCGATTTTCGGGTCGATGGGCAGGCGCGCCATTTGTTCGCCGAGTTTGGTCAGTCCGTTGTGTTCATTAACTGCCCCCAATTCCAGCAACACCTGAAACCCATCATTGATATACCGCGAATCAGGCATTTCTAAAAATGGGAATGCCGCCACGTCGCCGAGTTTCAACGCTGCCATGCGTAGGATGACGGCGGCGAGGTTGCTGCGGACGATTTCGGGGTCGGTGAATTCGGTGCGGCTGTTGAAATCTTCTTCTGAAAACAGTCGGATACACACGCCTGCGGAGACGCGGCCGCAGCGGCCGGAGCGTTGGCGGGCGGCGGCTTGGGAGATTTTTCGACATGAAGCTGCTCCACTTTCGCCCGTGCGGAATAGCGTTTGACACGCGCGAGGCCGGTGTCGATGACGTATTTGATGCCCGGCACGGTGAGCGAGGTTTCGGCGACGTTGGTTGCTAACACGATGCGGCGTTTTTACGCCCGAAGGGTGAAAGATTTTGTGCTGTTCGGCATGCGGCAGGCGTGCGAACAGGGGCAGGATTTCGTCGTTGCGGCGCAGTGTGGATTTGCGCAAGGCTTCGGCGGCTTCGCGGATTTCGCGTTCGCCCGGCAGGAACACCAAAAATATCGCCTTCGCCGTGTCGCGCCAATTCGTCCGCCGCATCGACAATCGCGTCGGTCAGCTCGACTTCCGCGTCGTCTTCGTCTTTGCTGGTCAGCGGGCGGTAGAGGATTTCGACGGGATAGGTGCGCCCGCTCACTTCCAGTACGGGCGCGCCGTTGAAGTGTTGGGAGAAGCGTTCTGCGTCTATGGTTGCCGAGGTGATGATGACTTTCAAATCGGGGCGGCGTGGTAGAAGCTGTTTCAGGTAGCCCAAGAGGAAGTCGATGTTCAGGCTGCGTTCGTGCGCTTCGTCGATGATAATCGTGTCGTAGGCGGCGAGATAACGGTCGGTCTGCGTTTCCGCCAGCAGGATGCCGTCGGTCATCAGCTTGACGCAGGCATCGCGCGAGGTGTGGTCGGTGAAGCGCACTTTATAGCCGACCGCACTGCCGATTTCGGATTTCAACTCTTCGGCAATCCGCTCCGCCACTGAGCGCGCGGCCAAACGGCGCGGCTGGGTATGCCCGATTAGCCCCGCCGCCCCGCGTCCGAGTTCCAAACAAATCTTGGGCAACTGCGTGGTTTTGCCCGAACCGGTTTCGCCGCAAATAATCGTTACCTGATTTTCGGCAATGGCTTTTTGATTTCTTCGAGCTTTTCGTGAACGGGCAGGGTGTTGTCGAACTCGGGTTTGGGCAGTTTGGACAGGCGTTGCAGATAGAGGTCGTGCGATTTTCGGTATTTTTTTCTTCGACTTTGGACAAGCCGCCGTATTTGTTGGGATTTTTGAAGGCGGAACGTAGGAAGTGGCGGTCTTTGGAGAGGGTTTGGGAGAAGTCGGGATGGGGCATGGTACGGGCGGATGTCGGTGAGAATAAAAAAATGGTAGTATTATAGCAAACTGGCTTTGCCTAATAGGTATGGGTACTATTTAGACCTCTTTTGCAGGCAGGCTGTATTGTTTAATGAAAAGGAATATCTATGAAAAAAAGATTTTATGTTTGGTTTTGGCGATGAGTATGGGCAGCGTGGCATTTGCCGCGGAGTACAGAACGAAACAGCCCATTGCCCACGATTGGCTGAAAATCAACGGCAATCAGTTCAATATTGAATCTGCCAACGAACGCGGGCATATATGTGGCGCGCAAGGCAAAATGGATAAGAATAAGGTTTGGAAAGATGGGGAAGGCTGCCAAATATCGTTTTCAATTCAAGGGGGATGAGGTAAATGTGGATGCCGAAGGCTGCGAAAAATTATTGCGGCGCGGGCGTATCTTTCCCGTCGGAGTATTACAAACTGCCGCAGGTTTGTTCGCAACAAGGTGTCAAAAAGATGGAAAACCGTTTTCAGACGACCTTACGTTCAGGAAAATTCGAACAGGCTGCGGACATCAAACAAAATTATCTGAAACAGTGCGGCGACTTCCTTAATCCGATTGAAACAGTGACTGCCACCAACGATGCTGCCGATGCTTACCGTCAGGCAAACAACAAAAGCCGCCTGTATCCAAACTTTGGATGCGGTGCAGGATCATTATGAGAGCCAATTGTTGGATAAGGACTTGGTGAATAAGATTAATGTGCAGATGGAGCGTGACAAAGCTTTGCGCCAACAATGTAGCTGAACGCTGATAAAAAGGTTGTTAGAAGGTCGTCTGAAAAAGTAAATGAGTACTTTATGACGGCCTTTATTATTGCCGTTGGTCGTAAAAATGCTCGTTTGGCATATTTATTACAAAGTCATATTGTTTGTGCTTAGAATGCGTTCCTGTCTTCGTCAGATAACAATTTTAAGAACAAAATTATGAAAAAATATCTTGCTTTGATGTGTGTTGCAGCCTTATCTGCCTGCGGTGGCGGCAGCTCCTCCCCAGTACGCAATCCACGCCGACACAGGCTCCAAAAATCTGCCCAAGCCCTGCCCTCGGCAGACGCAGCTTCCGCATTGCCGGTAGCTGTAAAGTCGGAAAAACCGAATCCGGCAAACAATTTTTCAGCGGAACCAATGCTTCTGATTCCGCAGTGGCATTCAATCATGCCGATTGGAACAAGATTACCGTCGAAGGCGTAGAGGTTGATCTTGCAGCCGTACAAGGCGAGAGTTTTAAAAACGGCTGGCAGGACAGCGTCGGCGGTTCGGAGAATAAACGCCTTGCCAATTTTGGCGGCAATTATGTCCTGCACCACAGCACACCGATGCGGTTGCCGGCATCGTGAAGACCGCATCGCAAAAACAATTACGCTTTCTTCAACGGTAATTTTACCCGTGAAGCGAAATGCCGAAAATCGGACAGGGCGGTTTACGACGTATCGACCGTCAGCGTGCGCGGTACTCTGGCGCAGGCATACGGTACAGGCCGTCTGACTGCCGATTTCGAAAGCAAAAAAGTCAGCGGCAGCCTCGGCTATTTCAACAAAACGCTCACCGTTGATGCGGATATCAACGGCAACAGATTTTCTTCCGTCACCCCGACGGCAGAAATACACGGCGGTTTCTTCGGTTCCGCAGCCGCAGAGACAGCAGGTGTTTATCAGGTCGGTAAAATCGTAGGGACGTTTGCCGGCCAAAAACAATAAAAAGTGAAAGTTGCATTTACTTTTTACAAGGGGTGCAGACACTCAAAATTTCACGACTTTCGGCATAAATATCAAATGTGTAGCAACGGCACGGTAAAAGTTGGTCATCTTACGGGCCTTGTTACTCAAGCAGAAAAGTATTTAAAAACGAAAAAGCACAAAATTTTGAATCGTCGAACCACCCAAAGGAAAGGTCGTCTGAAAAACGGTTTGGTTATCCGTTTTCAGACGACCTATTTTTATGGTTGACTCGCAAAGGCAATGTTGAAGCGTTCACAAACAGTTGCAGCGAAAAAGAAAGAGCGGTTTTGTAGCGACTCCTCTATATCGGTTACAATCCGTTTTTTCCTCAAACCAATATTCCAAAGCACAAAAATTATGCTGAAAATCATCTCCGCCAACGTCAACGGCATCCGCTCCGCCTACAAAAAGGATTTTACGAATACATCGCCGCATCGGGCGCGGACATTGTCTGCGTGCAGGAACTCAAAGCGCAGGAAGCCGATTTGTCCGACGAAATGAAGAATCCGCACGGGATGCACGGCCATTGGCATTGCGCCGAAAAAAACGCGGTTACAGCGGCGTGGCGGTGTACAGCAAACGCGCGCCTGACAATGTGCAAATCGGTATGGGCATTGAAGAATTCGACAGGAAGGGCGGTTTGTGCGCTGCGATTTCGGCAAGCTGTCGGTGATTTCGCTTTATCTGCCCAGCGGCACCAGCGCGCCGGAGCGGCAGGAATTGAAATACCGCTTTTTAGATGCATTCTATCCCATGCTTGAAGCCATGAAGGCGGAGGGCGCGACATTGTCGTTTGCGGCGACTGGAACATTGCCCACCAAAACATCGACCTGAAAAAACTGGAAAGGCAACCAGAAAAACTCAGGCTTCCTGCCGGAAGAGCGCGAATGGATAGGCAAAGTCATCCATACGCTCGGCTGGACGGATATGTGGCGCACGCTTTATCCCGACAATCCGGGCTACACTTGGTGGAGCAACCGCGGACAGGCGTATGCGAAAGATGTCGGATGGCGCATCGACTATCAGATGGTTACGCCCGAACTTGCCGCCAAAGCGGTGTCCGCGCATGTTTATAAAGACGAGAAATTTTCCGACCATGCACCTTTGGTAGTGGAGTACGACTATGCTGCCCAATAAAGTTTTCGGCAAATACGATTGGAATGTGAACGGTAAAATCGGCATAGGCGCGGCATGGGTGGTCGCCGCGTTTGTACTGCCTATGCTGGTGTGGACGATATTCATGCTGGCGCGGATGTCCGGCTGGGTTGAAATGACCCGCGCCAATCCGCTTTGGGCGTTGGTGTGGCTGCTGTTTTTCGCTGCCCTGCCCTCGCGATTGCCGCCAAGTGTTTCGGCTGGAAAGGCTGGCGGTTGATTGCCAACATCCTGATCTGCCTCGCCACCCTGCGCCGTTTTAAGTGTCCCCGCCGCGCTCTTGATTACCTTTACGCTCAAAGATTTGCTCAAATAGGGTCGTCTGAAATGCGAACTTTCGAACTCGAAGACCTGACGCTTTTTCTTGATACGCGACGCGGACGAGGGCGGAAATGTGGATAGACCGCTGGGCGGTCAGCTATCCCGTCGTCCAAACCGCTGCCGCTTCCGCCAGCCAAAGCATCGCCCAATGGCAGGCAAACCTTCAGATGGCGTTTGCAGGCATCAGCGGCGAACACATCGCCGTCGTCGCTCACGGTGCAGGCGTGTCCGCCTTTTGGCATGGCTCTACCAAACCGACATCCTGACGCAGAAAAAGATCGTCAACATCATCCTCGTCTCGCCGCGCCCCGAAACCTTCCCCGACGATGAAATACACACCTTCCAGCGCGTCCGTTGCCCTGCCGCACCGCGCTTGTCATCGCCGAACAAAACGGCACGCTGCGCAACTGGGCGGAAGAACGGGCAAACCTGTGGAACGCCCGCCTCCTCCTGTCGCCACACTCTGGCACGCTCAACGGCGCACTCGGCGGCTGGCAATGGGGCATGAAGCTGATGCAGGAAATGCTGTTGAGTTGAACAAAACGCTTGCACGGATAAAGCAGAAAAGGTCGTCTGAAACCGGAAATCAGGGTTTCAGACGACCTTTCTGCAGGCGAGTAACAGTTTCGGTAAAATACGGCGGTTTGCCAATCATCCGAAAGAACCCCATGTATTCCCCTAGCCCGCAGCCTGCTGTTCAAAACTCGATGCGAAAAAGCCCACCATTTCACCCTCGACGCGCTCAACAAAGTTTATAAACTCGGTTTGACTTCGATTTTCGACAACCGAACCAAGCCCGTCAAACTCATGGGCATCACCCTGCCGAATCCGGTCGGACTTGCTGCCGGACTCGACAAAAACGGCGAATACATAGATGCATTGGGCGCACTCGGTTTCGGCTTCCTCGAAATCGGCACGGTCACGCCTAAACCGCAGCCCGGCAACCCGCAGCCGCGCCTCTTCCGCGTTCCCGAACACCAAGGCATCATCAACCGCATGGGCTTCAACAACCACGGTATTGATGCCATGATTCAAAACATCGAAAAAAGCCGTTATCAAGGCGTATTGGGCATCAACATCGGCAAAAACGCCGGCACCCCCATCGAAAACGCCGCCGACGACTATTTAATCTGCCTCGAAAAAGCCTACGCACACGCAAGTTACATTACCGTCAATATTTCCTCTCCCAACACTAAAAACCTCCGCGCACTGCAGGGCGGCGACGAACTGAGCGCGCTACTCGAAGCCCTGAAAAACAAACAGGCGCAGCTTGCCGCCGCGCACGGAAAATACGTCCCACTCGCCGTCAAAATCGCTCCCGATTTAGATGAAGCACAAATCGAAGACTATCGCCCACGTCGTCAAATCCGTCGAAAATGGACGGCATCATCGCCACCAATACCACCGTCGACAAATCAAGCCTCGGCAGCCATCCGCTCGCAGGCGAGCAGGGGCGGCCTAAGCGGCCTGCCCGTGCGCGAAAAAGCAACCAAGTGCTGAAAACATTGGCGGAACACATAGACGGCAAGCTGCCGATTATCGGCGTAGGCGGCATAATGAACGGCAAGGATGCCGCAGAAAAATCCGTCTCGGCGCAACCGCCGTCCAGGTGTGTACAGCGGCATGATTTATAAAGGCCCGGCATTAGTGAAGGATTGTCTGGCAGCGTTGAAGTAAACGCGATTTCAACATAAGAGGTCGTCTGAAAACCGGTTTAACTGGATTTAAAACGGTTTTCAGACGACCTTTCTAACGGAAATTCAGATCTCAATAATCTGATTGAAGGATAAATTCCCAAACAATATTATTTGCTATTAAGAAACATAATATTTCCTTTTCAAAGGGGAATTATTTGAAATAACCTGAGGTTGAGGCATACAAGATTTCTCCGCATGAAACTTTATCCGTAATGTCTGTCCCAGTTTTTACCATCAGGACAGGGGCTTTACATGAAAGCGTTACGATGTTTATTCAAATATATTCTCATACAAGCAGTTTGGAGTAAGGTCATCAAATTACCTAAAAATGTCGGATTTCCAGCGCAATCTCCCTCGTACCCTGTTAATCAGGTAAAGAAATTATATTCAGTTTTAAATTAATCAACCAGATTATGAGAACAAATAGAGTTCCGTAATACATTCCATACATCAAACTTCTCAATTGACTTGTTTTTCTTTTCGGTATGAATAAATCCTCCAGAGAATAATAAACAAAAATAAAAACATAAAATAAAAAATGGTTCATGAATAAGTAGTATTAATAGAGTTATTGTCCATATTGCAGCATATATATAAAAATAATTAGGAAAATATAATTTCTTTCTCAAAAGAAATTCATATCTTTCATTCTTTTTCTCAGTTCTACGTCGTTTTTCCACCAATAACAAGAAAAATAAAAAGAATGAATAAAAGCAATACTTGGCAAGTAGATATTAATAATAGAATTGATGCCCATGTTTCAGTATATAGAAGAAAAATATAATGGTTTTTGAATCCTAAACCTAGGATGGTATTTGAATCAGGATTGATCTAATGTGTTTTAACAGTATTTGAAGGACAAAGCTCTAAAAGCCTCTTGGGTCGGAGTGATGTAAACATATAATGTACTAGATCAGGATTGTTTGAATAGTATTTACTGACCAAAATAAGGAGAGTTGTTTGAATAAAAATAACAATATAATTTTACCATTATCCAAAAAGGTTGTTTTGGGAAGTAGGAATATTGAAGTCTTTTAAAATAGTCTATCCCTGTTGAAGTTATAGGATAAAGTTGAGAAAGAGGTATTTCATCCGCTTTATTTGCTCTAAAAATAACGATCATTCCATTTGTTTTCAACAAAAGTCCTCAAGAATATGTGACGACTGCTTTTGGGAAAAAATATCAATGTACCAAGAAATGATTTGGAATTTAAAAACTCATCAGGAGTTTTGTGACAGAAATCATCATGTTGATCATAGCTGAACATTAATATTATTAATGGTATAAATATAATTGCAGATAGCGTGCCCTAAAGAGATTAAAGCTAATTTAATAAATTTCTTCATGGATACACCTTTTTAAGGCGAATTGCTGTTTTAATCAAAGGGCTGTCACGGATAACTAAGGAAATTCAGTTCAAGTCAGACTTATCACTATGAGGAAAAAGCCATTAAGCTGCGTACACAAGCTAAATAGCTCATCAAAACAGTTTGTTGCAGGCGTTATTATCAAAGCAGTAGCCTACTTTTTAATCTCAGTAGTTTGATAGGTCGTCTGAAAGTTTTTCAGACGACCTTTATTTAAATCTAACTTACACTTGCTTATTTGGATTATGCTTGTTATTTAGTGAATGATTTTAAAAATATAATCACAGAACCAAAACACATGTAATATCCATAAAAAGAATTGCAGGCATATGAACTTAAGGTATATGCACTGAATAATAATGTAAATATACTTATGGGTACCGAAATTGGTAAGGTTTTCATATTTCTTATAAAGAGTAAATTTATCAGAGTAGCTACTGAAAACAGACTTGCAATATAGCTTGATAATTTAATGAATGTAAGTAAATATGAAAATAATTCTGCATCCATCACTATTGTTATTTTTATGAGCCATACGGTCAAAAATATCAATGACGGAAGATTTAGCAAAAATTTGAGCAATCAGTAAGAAGTAATTTTTGCTTCATTTTTAATATTCTCAATTTGATCATGAATATCTTTAGTTTCACTAGCTATTCTAATAGTATGAAAAACCAACTGTATGATTTATAAATTGTATGATGCGGCGCCATGCCCATAGGAAAGTAAGTCATTCCTACCTTTACACCTAAATGAAAAATGAGAAATTTTGTATTTCAGTATCTGAATTAGATAACAAACTAACCATTTTCTTCGTGGCAATTTTGGTGCAACTGTAAGTATAGTCAATTAAAAATTAAAATAGGGACAGTAGCGCATCGTCAATCGGGCGTAATCAGACAATACGGTTCCGCAGATACCGCTTAATATTCGCCCACACCTTCTCAATCGGGTTGAAGCTTTCAGGTGAATAAGGTGCAAGAGGCAATACCTTATGTCCCCATTTTTCCGCCATTTTTCCGTAAGACACCCATACGGTGAAATCGTGCATTATCTAAAATAATCACCGATTTTTGAGTCAATGCAGGCAGTAGGCATTGCTGAAACCACGCTTCAAAAAGACTCCGGTCATCGTATTTTTGATAAACCATCGGAGCAATCAGCGGTTGCCGACTTGTGCGGACACCAGAGATAAGCGTCGGTATCTTTTTCCACTTATCTGCGCTTTCACTATTTGCCCTTTTCGGGCTGCGGGCATAGGGACGGAACAGGTAGCGGTCAAATCCTGTTTCATCCAAAATAAACACGTTGGTAGTCAGAAAAATTCGGCCAGCTGTGTCAAATAATGCGTTACTTTTGGCCGGGTCTTGTTCTTTGTAAGTGGTGGTCTTTTTGCGCGTCATCCCCATCTGTTTGAGTGCATAGCAAAACGGCGGCTGCTGACAATCAAAAATGTTTGGCGATTTCATGCAGATAGGCATCCGGTGTTGCCCAACATATTGAGCCAGTTTTTGCCTATCCAATTTGACGGCATTCAGACCGGTAACTTGATGTTTTAGGCTGCCTGTTTGTTTTTAAGGCGAATCCACAGGTAAAGCGTGTTTCTTGACAAGTTAAATGTTTGCTGCGGTTTTGGCTGATGTTTTTGCATTGTTCGTAATAGTTTAAAAGCTTTGTTTCTTAAGTCCGCAGAGTATGCCATGGTTAGACCTTCAAAAGTTGAGTATTGTACTATTTTTGTTTTTAATTGACTATACCTAAATTAGGTCGTCTAAAAGTTTTCGGAAGACCTTTGTGAAAGTTAGGGTTTTTACCTAATCTACGCTTACTCACTCAATGACGGTCAGTTTGCTTTCCCAATATTGCTTTCTGGCTTTATTTTTTGGAATATTTTTGCTACCTTGCTCATATATTTCTATTAATTTTCTAGCAGCTTTGATTTCACCGTTATTGGCTGCACGTTCAAACCATTCCACTGCTTTTATTTCGTCTTTTGGTACATATCTTCCTTCCCAATACCACAATGCCAAGAGAGTTTGGGCCTGTTCTTCTCCTAATTCAGCTGCCTTCATATAATACTCATAAGCTTTTTCTCATTGATGGGGAAGACATTATTTTTTCAGAGTACAATACGCCGGCTGCGGCATAAGCGTAGGGTTCATTTTGAGCCAGAGCTTTTTCTAACCATTGCTTAGCTTCCTGTTTTTCAGCTTCTGTTTTGGCGCTTTCAGCCAACTTTCCTGCTAAATCAGCCTGAGCAAAGACAAGATTTAATTCAGCTGCCTTCCGAAAGCCACAAAAGTGCCTCCTCATTTTTCCTATTGAAGAATAAATGTTTTCCCAAATTGTAAATAGCAGTTTGGCTACCCCCATCGATAGCTTTCTTCATCATGTCTAAAGCTTTTTGGGTATTTTTGGCACACCTTTGCCATTTAAGTAAGCCACTCCCTAAATTCTGATAGGCTTCTGCTACTCCTTGATTTGCAGCAATCTGGTAATATTCCACACTTTTTTTGAAATCAATAGGTACTCCTATCCCATGACTGTAAAAATAACCTAAATTTGAATAGGCGATTACATCCCCTTTTTTGATTGCTTTTTGTGTCCATTCAATTGCTTTTTTTTCATCTTTTTGCCCCTCCACCAATGGAATATAGCCATCCCAAATTAGATTCTGCTGCGGTATAACCTTGTTTGGCCGCTTTTTCGGTCCAATAAAAATGCTTTTTCTAAATCTTTGGGTGCTTCCACGCCATTCAAATATCGCGCTCCTAGAGTTATATTGGCTCTGTATATCATTATTTTGAAGACACTGTTCTAACTTAGGTAAGCTGTCCATTGGCTCCAAAGTTACGACCTTTTTTTGTTCAAAGTAATTGCAAGAAGAAAGAGCTAAAAGCAATTGATACAATATAAATTGTTAGAAAAATTTATTTTTCATTAATAATCTCTCATTTCAATTCTAGATTACCGTTTTTTACTTGGTGTCCCCAGTTTTTCTGCTTGATTTATGCTCCTATTTGTAAATTCTTTTTATCTCTAAACCTATAGTTTGCCTAAAAATCTCCCATACCCATTTTTCCCTAGGCGGTCGCCTGTTACTGCACCTGCATATTGCCAGGCACTCCTTTAAGAGTTTCACTTGCTGATTTACCTTGACAAACATAGTCAGAGAAGGCTCCAGAACTAGCAGCTAATCCCACACCAGCGGTTAATTTAAGTTTTGAACTTAATTGTGAGAAGCGTATTCCTGCCATACCAGACGTCACATCTACTGCGTATACACAAGCACTAAACTTACCTTCCTTGGCTTGGTTGGCTGCTGATACTACAGAGGAAAAGACCAACAGCTTTTTTCAAATGAATCATTGTAAATAATTTTAGGATTTTTAGGATGCAATTTGAAATATATATTCACATATATGACAATAATAATTATATATACCATTAGGATTAAATCTTAGAATGGAAAATATATTGAATTCGCATATAATTATACTTGTTAGTATAACAATAATATTTTTCTCTTGCAAAAATAAGATGAGGATGCAACAAAATAATCCAATTATTCCGCTTAGTATTTCTATAAAATATAAAAAATATGCCATATATTCCTAAAATAAGTTTTGAAGTGATAAATTGTATAAATATTATCAAGGCTGGTATTGTAAATATTATTTGTAATAATAATATTTTATAATAGCTTTCCGTATTGAAATATTTAGTCATATTATTTGACTCCATCATGTTTATTTAACTGATTGTAAATATCACTAGTGCTTCCCATGCTATCGTAAAGTCCCCAAAAATCCATGTGTATAAATATTAAAAATGTTCATAGCCAATAGGATGCATAATAGTCGTAGAACCGTTACCTTTAAGATTCGTGACTGGCACAGGGGAATACTGAGTACCCTTTGCAAGAACGTGAGTCTGATCCTACACTACCCTCACTTGCTTCATCAGAGTGTGAAATTACAAAAATTGTTTTCTTTGTAGTTAGGTTGTCGCATCTATAGTCAATTAAAATTAAAATAGGACAGTAGCGCATCGTCAAATCGGGCGTAATCAGACAATACGGTTCGCAGATACCGCTTAATATTCGCCCACACCTTCTCCAATCGGGTTGAGGCTCAGGTGAATAAGGCGCAAGAGGCAATACCTTATGTCCCCATTTTTTTCCGCCATTTTCCGTAAGACACCCATACGGTGAAATCGTGCATTATCTAAAATAATCACCGATTTTTGAGTCAATGCAGGCAGTAGGCATTGCTGAAACCACACTTCAAAAAAGACTCCGGTCATCGTATTTGGATAAACCATCGGAGCAAACAGCCGGTTGCCGACTTGTGCGGACACCAGAGATAAGCGTTGGTATCTTTTCCCACTTATCTGCGCTTTCACTATTTGCCCTTTCAGGCTGCGGGCATAGGGACGGAACAGGTAGCGGTCAAATCCTGTTTCATCCAAATAAACACGTTGGTAGTCGGAAAATTCGGCCAGCTGTGTCAACAATGCGTTACTTTGGCCAGGTCTTGTTCTTTGTAAGTGGTGGTCTTTTTGCGCGTCATCCCCATCTGTTTGAGTGCATAGCAAACGGCGGCTGCCGTACAATCAAAAATGTTTGGCGATTTCATGCAGATAGGCATCCGGTGTTGCCCAACATATTGAGCCAGTTTTTGCCTATCCAATTTGACGGCATTCAGACCGGTAACTTGATGTTTTAGGCTGCCTGTTTGTTTTTAAGGCGAATCCACAGGTAAAGCGTGTTTCTTGACAAGTTAAACGTTGCTGCGGTTTGGCTGATGTTTTTGCATTGTTCGTAATAGTTTAAAGCTTTGTTTCTTAAGTCCGCAGAGTATGCCATGGTTAGACCTTCAAAGTTGAGTATTGTACTATTTTTTAATTGACTATAATACAGGATTTCTTGTGCCTTGTCTGAGCTTGAGCTGTTGTAGGGTGGAGATCTTTGTCAAATTCCTCTAAATTCCTACCAAGATATCTAGGGATTTTTGGAAAAGGTCTCGATCTGGATGATTTATGATGAAATATTAAAAAAATAAATCAAAAAGATAGGTAAGACAAAAATAATGACAAACGGCAAAAATGTCGTATGTGTGGTTTCTGGAAAAGTGATGGGTGAATAGATTTAGGGATTAAAGAGGTCGTCTGAAAGTTGAGTTTCAGACGACCTTGATAAATACCAGGTTCTAATTTAGATTTATATATTAATTTAAGAAAATGTTATTTTATAATTCGAGGGTGGATGGGTTGTTAATCCTTATCATGCCCAATAGTTTGAAAAGAAATATGGTTCTTCAAATTGGCAAGGTTCGTTGCCACATACATAAATTTCTTTTTAAATAGCTATTTCGCTTTTAAAATGGCATCTGTAGTACATTGCAAATATTCAAATATCCCTCTCTCCCAACTCTCTTTCTCTGGCAATATCAAGCATTTATCAAATTTGTTTTTATTCCATTGCCTTTGTTGATGAATTAAATAATTTCTTATATTTACATTTTTTTCTGCTTTTGAGCAATTGAATAATTATTATTTAATTCTTTTCTGTGCTAATAGATATGACTTAGAAAAACATACAAGAATATCCTCTTGTATTATACTGTTTACATGACATGGTTTGTTTAATGCATCTTTATCAATAACTGTTTCAGGTAAATCTCCAAGTGTAAAAGTTGGGGCGAGGCAAATTGTAATAAATAAAGCTCTATTATTTAAAGCGATCACAACGCAATCCTTTCTTCAATATACATAGTAGCAGGTAGATTATGATCCAAAAATTATCCAGTTATCTAAAATATTTGGTTTCTACCTAAGCCTACACTTACTAAAATGGGTTAATATACAATTATAGTGGATTAACTTTTAAACCAGTACGGCGTTGCCTCGCCTTAGCTCAAAGAGAACGATTCTCTAAGGTGCTGAAGCACCAAGTGAATCGGTTCCGTACTATCTGTACTGTCTGCGGCTTCGTCGCCTTGTCCTGATTTAAATTTAATCCACTATATTACTTGCTAATAATGAGCAGAAAGACAGAGAAAACCGATTACGAACCATAGATATATGGCTAAGGAAACCAAACGGCGTCCGATAAGTTTATTCCGTAAAACAAACCCTAAAATTAAAGTAATGAAAACAATTGGTAAGCTGATATATATTAAATTGTCAAAAATATCTGCCTTGACCTAAATATGGAAAGATCAAGTAGACTCCAAAAATCCCTGCCCATAAAATAAATCAGCATGCCCGGCCCTAGGAGTAGAGCGGTAAAGTATATGTGGCATTAATAAAATTGAAAGCCACTGTTTAGTTTTTGAATTCATTTAAATCACCAATATATAAAAACTTTTTATATCGATAGGGTAAATAGGCCGGGTACTTCTGCAAAACCGTCAAATCGTCGAAATATGGGTTTTTGAAGCCAATCTACGCTTGCTTTTTCCCGTTTCAATCAGCGGGAACCGTCGCGCGGGAGTGCTATTAAAGGAGGAACCGGTGGGTCTTGATAGCTTTTCGTCGAACTCCGAAGCCTGCCGCGCGGGCTTTGTCTTCCATCCTTTCCTTTTGCTCTTAAGCGGAGCTCTTTATCCAAGGCTTCGCGGTAGCCCGGTTTGCCAAATTCTTCTTGTGCATGCAACCGGAGGAAAATCCCAATATGCCTTTTATGGTAATTTGCAGGGCATACTGCCCATTGCCGAATTGGTCACGATACTGTTCCGAGCCATCCTTACCAAGCATAAACTCCACAAGCACACCGTCCGTATATAGAGTCCCTATCTGAGCTAAGTTGGGCAGTTTTTTCCATTCTTCAGGGGTTAGTTCAATAGCAGTGGGAATGCCGGTTATCGGTTTTGCTTTAATTCTACCGTCTTCTAATTCAAAAAAAGCGGAGGCATTTTTACGGTCGCGTTTAATCCTTGGCTCGTTACAGGGAAATCAAATCTGTCCAACCGGCTTGATGCATCTGCCTGATCAGATTATAGAAATTTGTCTTGCTTCTTCATCACTGATGTTGCTGCTTTTGCTCTAGGCCAGAAAAACATGTCAAATTCATCAATGCCTAAGAACGGGTTATGACTTCCATCTTCATATGCGGTAATACTGCTTACATGAGGTATTTTAAAAAGTATGTTTGCCGTGTTCAAAAACAACGGTTTTTCCTGATTAAAGTCTATTTTCATATTGATTGACATTAAAAATTCTGAGTCGTCAGAAGGTCCTGCATAATTTTCGGGGAATCTGTTAACAAAATGTTTGCTGGATTCCGGCAGGGTAATGGACACCGTGTCGGGCAGGTTGTCTTTGGGTGTCTCTTTTTGAGAAAGGGATGCAGCCTCCTGATAAGAAGATGATGGTGGTGAATGAAATGATTTTATTTATCCAATTTTTAGGCATGGTTATCGTCCGTTTTTGCGATTTAAATCTGCATTAAAGGTAGGCGCAAAGACAATAGGCAACTGCCAATAATAATTTTTCATTTTTGTTTATCTTTGGGTTGGCGTCTATTTTTTAATACTGCTAGATGAAAGTCTGAACATAAATCAAAAAAGTCAAAAAGGACAAATAGGTGATGATGAGTGTAAAGATGTCGTGAATGGTTAGTTGGTATAGTGGATTAACTTTAAACCATTACGGCGTTGCCTCGCCTTAGCTCAAAGAGAACGATTCTCTAAGGTGCTGAAGCACCGCGAATCGGTCCCGTACTATCTGTACTGTCTACGGCTTCGTCGCCTTGTCCTGATTTAAAGTTAATCCACTATAAGAGCGGGCATGGATGGTTTGATATGAAAAGGTCGTCTGAAAACTGGTTTTCAGACGACCTTGACTTTTTAGCCGATGTTAAGGCTGATAGCTGGGTTTCATGCCGTTGGGCAGGGTTGCCAGACGTAGCCTGTGGTTTTCATTTTGCCGGCAACTTCGCCTCGCTTCATCGCCGTAGCCCCAGAAGTAGTCCACGCGGACGGCGCCTTTGATGGCGCTGCCGGTGTCTTGCGCCATGATGAGGCGGTTGAGGGCTTTTTTGGTGGTCGGATGGGCGGTGGCGACAAACAGCGGCGCGCCTAAGGTGATGTAGTGGCGGTCGATGGCGCCTGCGTATTCACCCAAGAGCGGGCGTCTAATGCGCCGACCGGTCCGGCTTCGCTGCTGCCGGTCAGTTCGCGGAAGAAGACGTAGCTGGGGTTTTTGTCCTAAGACTTCGGCGAGGCGGCGGGGTTTTGCTTCATGTAGGCTTTGATGCCCCTGCATGCTGGTTTGTGCGAGGGGGAGATAGCCTTTGTCTGCCATGTAGCGTCCGATGGAGACGTAGGGGTGTTCGTTTTTGTCGGCAAATCCGACGCGGATGTATTTGCCGGACGGGGTTTTCAGACGACCTGAACCTTGGATGTGCATGAAGAAGAGTTCGACGGGGTCTTCTGCGTAACCGAGGATGGGGGCTTTGCCGTTGAGCGCCGCCGTTGATTTGGTTGCAGGGTGTAATAAGGAACGAAGCGGCTGCCTTCAAATCTGCCTTTGAGGGCGGTGCTGCGGGCGGTAATGGGGAATTGGGACAGGTCGGCGGTGTGTGCCGCTGTTGTCGATGACGCCGCTGTTGGCACCGGTTTTGGCGGATGCGGACGGTGGCTTTGCTGCCTCTCAAATTGGCGGACAGTGGGACGGAAACGAAGTCGTTGGGGATGCCGTAGATGGGGAAGCGGGCTTTTGCTTGTGGCTTTGTCATCGCCGAGCAGGACGGGTTCGTAGTAGCCGGTGATGGTGCCGGCGGGGTTGCCGTTGTTGCTGACCCTGCCAAGGGGTGAAATAGCGTTCGAAGAAATGTTTGGCTTGAAATGGTGGAGGGTGTCTGCATGGCTTGGGCGCAGACATCTTGCCAGCCTGCGCGGTTTTTTCAGTTTCTCGCAGCCTAAGCGGAAGGATTGGAGGCTTTTTGACGAAGTGTTGGGTGCTCCAGTGCGGCAGTTCTTGGTGGGACACGACGGTGTAGGTCGCGCCGCCGCCGCTGACGGTGGTGCCGGCGGGGTCAGGCGTGCCGGTCGGGCGGTCCGGGCCTTTGACGGTGGTGGTGTCGACTGCGGGAAGGTTTTTGATGCGTTTGCTCAGGCAGGCAGAGGACGGCTGCGGCGATGGTGAGGGAGTGTGATGCGGTATAGGTGTTTTTTCATAATGCTGTCTTAAAGGTCGTCTGAAATCTGCCGTCGGATAGGGTGAAACGTATCGGTGGCTGCGCCGACTTGCTTTGGGATGTACTCAGAAAATCGGTTTGCATTGGATGGACAGATTTGCAGACGGATATTTGGTCCGTTTATTCAAGAGCTTGGGATTTTAACACAGTTTGCTTGCCTGCTTCGGCGGTATGAAAAAGGTCGTCTGAAAACCCTTGTATATCGGTTTTCAGACGACCTTTCTGTATCTTGAAGCCAATCTTATTTCTGATTGTCTTCGATGATTTTTGAGGTGCGGCATGGGGCTGTATCCGCTTTGGCTGCGGCCGTTCGGGAAAACGAGGGTGGTGTGCCGTTGAAGCCGAATTGTTCGCCCAAAGAAGTGGTTTCTGGCAACGGATTGTCGCAATTGGCTTTGCCGCTCGGGAATTGGCCTTTGCGCATCCAGTCGGTCCAGGCTTGGGTCGGGTTGGGCTGGCACCATAGGGATTTCGGCTTTTACGCGCGGCATCGGGGTGCAGACTCGGAATCAGCATCATGAAGTTGTAAATCGTGATGTCGGTCATTTTTCAAACTCGTGTTCCAAGCGTTTGCAGTACGGGCAGTCGGGGTCGGAGAAGACGGCGACTTTCAGCTGCCGTTGCCGCGCACTTCTTTTAATCGCTTTGTCCAAAGGCAGGGAGGCGAAGTCGATTTTTGTTCAAATCGGCGGCGCGTTCGTCGGTCAGGCTTTTGCGCGTGTTGACGTCGATGAGGTCGCCGACGAACATATAGTCGCCTTTGCATCGGTGTAAATGATTTGTTTGCCGCTGACAACGACTTCATAAATGCGCTTGAATAGGGGTTTCGCTGACGCTGATGACTTTCAGACCTTGGGATTCAGTAAATTTTTCGAGGCGGGCTTTCAAGGCTTCGCCGACTTTGCCTTGTACAGGGGGCGGCGGGCTAGCGGCTGAAGAGGGCGCTGCATTTGCCTCGTGAACGGGCGTTTGCCCGCACCGCGGTCAGTGAGATCAGAGCGATGGGGGCTAGAGATTTTGATTAATTTGGTTTTCATTTTTGAGCATAGGCGTGTGTCAAGAAAAAACCGCATTGTATCAAACCCTCTGTCATGCCTGCATTGTATTGAGGCTCAATTTATCGTCTGAAAATAGCTTTCGGCTGTTAAAATACGCATGATTTGCCTGCCTGTATGATCTACCACCGCATCGCCGTAAACGTGCCGCTTTCAGACGGCCTTTTGACTTATTCCCATTCCGACCCGCTGCCGCAAGGAACGCGGGTGCTTGTGCCTTTTCGCAACAAGACCGTGGTCGGGATTGTGTGGGAAACGGATATTGCGTCCCGATATGGATGCAGCGCGATTTTGGGCGTTCAGACGACCTTTTTGGACGAGCCGTGCTGCCTGAAAACTGGCGTGATTTGCTCTCGTTTACGTCGCGTTATTACCACTATCCGACGGGGCAGGCGGTGTTTGCCGCGCTGCCGCAGGGTTTGAAGGAAACGCGCGCGGTAGAAATGCCGCAGCCGCCGTTGTTTTATGCTTTAAACGAAGCAGGCAGGGCGCAAACGCCGCCGCCGGCGCGGTTCAACAAAAAAGCGGCTCTGTGGGACGCGCTGCTGTCGGGCGGGATGACGATGGCGGCGTTGAAGCAGGTGAACACGCAGGCAGTGAAATTGATTGAGGATTGGGCAGAACAAGGCTGGATTGAAACGACGGAAGCGGCAAAACCCGTTTTAAGGTCGTCTGAATTTCAGCTCAACGCCGACCAGCAGAAGGCTTCCGATGAAATTCAGACGGCCTTCGGCAGCTTCCAGCCGTTTCTGCTGTACGGCATCACCGGCAGTGGCAAGACCGAGGTGTATTTCGATGCGATGGCGAAAGTGTTGGCGCAGGGGCGGCAGGTGTTGTTTCTGTTGCCCGGAAATCAACCTTACGCCGCAGCTTTTTGAAACGGGTGGAAAACCGTTTTGCCGACGTGCCGACCGCCGTGTTGCACAGCCAGATGGCGGCAGGCAGGCGCACGCAGGATTATCTGCGCGCGATGTTGGGGCAGGCGAAGCTGGTGATTGGCACGCGGCTGGCGGTGTTCACGCCGATGGATGATGTCGGGCTGATTGTGGTCGATGAGGAACACGATGGCTCGTTCAAACAGGACAACGAATTGCGCTACCATGCCCGCGATTTGGCGGTGTGGCGGGCGAAGCAGAGCGGCTGTCCTGTCGTGTTGGGCAGTGCCACGCCCAGCTTGGAGAGCTGGCACAGAGCGCAAAGCGGCGCGTACCGCCTGCTGCAACTGACCGAACGCGCCCATACCGCCGCGCAACTGCCGCAAGTGGACATCCTCAACGTAGGTCGTCTGAAACTCGACAACGGCTTCTCGCCGCAAGCCTTGCAGCTTTTGAAACAGAACTTTGAAGCGGGCGGCATGTCGCTGGTGTATCCCTCAACCGGCGCGGTTTTTGCGCCCGCGCTGTTTTGCGGCGACTGCGGTCATACCTTCGGTTGCCCGAACTGCTCCGCCAAAATGGTGCTGCACCAACGCGCCCGCCAACTGCGCTGCCACCACTGCGACCACCGCGAACCCATCCCGTTCAAATGCCCCGACTGCGGCAACCAAGACCTGACCGCCGTCGGCCACGGCACGCAGCGCGTCGAAGAAACCCTGCGCGCCTTCCTGCCCAAGGCCGCCGTCGTCCGCGTCGACAGGGACAGCACGGCGCACAAAAACGACTGGGCAGATTTGTACCGCCGCATCGCCGACAACGAAATTGACATTTTTGGTCGGCACGCAGATGCTCGCCAAAGGCCATGCGATTTCGCGCGGCTCAACCTTGTTATCGTGTTGAACGCCGACGGCAGCCTGTACAGCGCGGACTTTCGCGCACCGGAAAGGCTGTTTGCCGAGCTGATGCAAGTGTCCGGCAGGGCGGGGCGCGCCGACAAACCCGGCAAGGTGTTGATACAGACCCAACTGCCCTGAACATCCCGTCTTTGCCGCCGTCAAAGCGCAGGACTACGCCGTGTTTGCCGAAAACGAATTGAACGAACGGCAAATGTTCGCCATGCCGCCCTTCGGTTTCAGACCGCCATCCGCGCCGACGCGCCGCGCGTTGCCGATGCGATGGAATTTCAACGCCGCCAAAGAAACCATTGCTCCGCTTTTGCCCGCAAGCGTTTCCCAGTTTGGCGCCGCTCCGATGCTGATGGTGCGCCTCAGCCGAACGCGAACGCGCGCAAATCTTCCTCGAATCAACATCCCGACAGGATTTGCACCGCGCCGTAAGTTTGTGGGTGCAGGTGTTGCAGCAAAAACCGCGACGGCAAAATCAGATGGTCGGTGGATGTGGACGCGCAGGAAGCGTGAAAGTGGAATAGAAGGGGTCGTCTGAAAAAGCGGAAGAGGCATTTTCAGACGACCTTTTTGTTTATAGTGGATTAACTTTAAACCAGTACGGCGTTGCCTCGCCTTGCCGTACTATCTGTACTGTCTGCGGCTTCGTCGCCTTGTCCTGATTTAAATTTAATCCACTATAAAACGTCTTGATGGTTTGTGAAAAGCAGCAAGGTTAGGGATGAGCGGAGTTAAAAACATTTGGGCCTTCACAAAAGCCCTACGATAAAATACGTGGCATGAAAGCCTGATGCTGCGCCGCAGTTGGCAGTTCAGGCTTTGCCGACATATCGCCCATTTTGAGTTCCATACGGAGTTTGCATGTATATGGGACGCTTCGCCCCCAGCCCTACGGGTTTTGCTGCACATAGGCTCGCTGCTGACCGCTTTGGCTTCTTATGCCGATGCGCGCGCCAACGGCGGCAAGTGGCTGGTGCGTATGGAGAGACTTGGACCCGCCCAGGGAAATGGCGGGTGCCGCCGAGCATATTTTGCGCACATTGGAAGCGTTCGGCTTTGAATGGGACGGCGAAGTCGCTCTACCAAAGCCGACGGAACGGGCTGTATCAAGAGGCATTGGGTCGTCTGAAAAGGGTGAGGGCTGGTATATCCTGTTATTGTCAGCCGTAAAGACTGGCAGGCGGCGGCGGCACGGCGGGGCGGACGGATTTGTGTATAACGGGCGTTGCCGCGTTCCGGCGCAAAGGCCTGGGCGAATGGGAAAACGCCTGCTTGGCGGATTGCCGTTCCCGACAGGACGATCGGTTTTCAGGATGGGATTGTCGGCTATTACGCCCAAAAATCGGCACACGATATCGGCGATTTCGTCCTGTTGCGTGCGGACGGTTTTTGGGCGTATCAACTGCCGTGGTCGCGGACGATGCCGAACAAGGAATCACGCATATCGTGCGCGGACAGGATTTGCTGGTGTCCACGCCGCGTCAGATTTGATTTGCAGCAATGTCTCGGCGCAAACATGCCGCATTACGCGCACCTGCCTTTGCTGGTGAATTCGCAGGGGCAGAAATGGTCCAAACAAAACGCTTGCTCCCGCTTTGGATTTGAACCGGCGCGAAGCGCTTTTGCGGCAAGTGATGCGTTATCTCAATCTTCCTGACGCGCCCGAGGTTGACCGACCCGAGGAATTGTTGGCGTGGGCGGTTTTACATTGGGAGATATGGGCGATACTGGTTAATGACATAGTCACGGAGTAAATTTGTAGATTTTGCAACAAATTACTTGAGGTATGACTTAAATTTTTAATTTTTGTAAGTAATCGCTTGTTTTTGGATAAAGTTAACAGAATTAAGGTATATTCCTAAACACCCTCAAGACCACTTTCATTTCAGATGAATGTTTGGCCTGTCTGCCAAAACGGCAGAAAAGAGGCAACCGTATGAGAAAAAATGTTTCAACATACCGAAAACACGCGGAACGTTGTGTATTGATTTAAAAATTCACATTCGTATTTAAAATAACAAAGAGATTAGTGTTAAGTGCCATTATTGTTGAAGACGAAGTGCTGGCATGAGCGTTTACGGGTCTTACTTGAAGAATGCAATGTCGTCTTGCTTAATGTATTCCACCATGCCCAGCCGGCATTGGATTGGTTGAGCATACATGAAGCAGATATCGTATTCGCCGATATCGGCCTGCCTGAAATCAACGGTTTGGAGTTTGTCGAGCGCATCAAGCGCGGTGCCAAACGCCAGCCCGAGTATTTTTTACCACCGCCTATGAAGAACACGCCCTGCGTGCCTTCGAATTCGGCTGCCGCCGACTACCTGCTCAAGCCCATCAGAATGACCCGTCTGCAAGCGGCGCTTGACCGCGTCGGCGAAAAATACCGCGAAAAAGCCGACGATTTCACCCATTTCACCGTCTTTAGCCGTGATCTGATGATTGAAATCCCATGGCAGCAGGCGCGTTATTTATTGGCGGAACACAAAACCGTATTCCTGATTACCGGCGACGGGCAGCGATACGAATTGCCCAAAACGCTGGTTTCTTGGGAAGAGCTGCTCGGAGACAAAGTGATCCGCATCCACCGCAATGCCATCGTGTTCCGACACACCTTAGACTGCCTTATCCGCTTGGATGAAGAGGAAGACGAAAGCAATGCCATTTGGGGGCGCGAAAGGTCTTGGACGTACCCAAACCGCTTCCCGTCAGCGCCGCCAATTGGCAACCCTGCGCAAAATTCTGAAAAACAAATCTGATGGCGGATTTGCCCCATCATCAACAAAGCCCCTGCCTTTGGCAGGGGCTTTTAGTTTTCAGACGACCCCTTGTCGTGAACCGACACGGTAGTCGTAACAAGGCGGCAGAGTAGCGGATAGATATAGTGGATTAACTTTAAACCAGTACGGCGTTGCCTCGCCTTAGCTCAAAGAGAACGATTCTCTAAGGTGCTGAAGCACCAAGTGAATCAGTTCCGTACTATCTGTACTGTCTGCGGCTTCGTCGCCTTGTCCTGATTTAAATTTAATCCACTATAAGATTAGGATAAGGCGGGGCAACAGGTTATCCCGTTTTCCGAACCTTATCGCGATGCGCCGTCATTCGCCGTTTTATCGTGATCTCGCACGATTTTTGTCGTACACGGCCTCGGGCAGGTAGCGGCGTATCATATCGCGCCAGCCGTCGGGGCCGACCAAAGCCTTTTGACCATGGTGGAAGATACTTCGGCGATTTCGCGCGGCGGCATCAGAAAGACCGTCGAAATTTCGGGCGCAAGGTCGCTGTTGATATAGCGCATGGAGCGTTCGTATTCATAGTCAGCAGCAGAACGGATGCCGCGAACGATAAATCCCGCGCCGATTTCGCGCGCGTAGCGGACAAGGAAGCGGTTTTCAAATACGCAGATGCGGACGTTGGGAAAGTCGCCCGTAATCGCTTCGAGCATGGCGCGGCGTTCGTCTGATGGTGTAGGTGTTGCGTTTTTCAGGGTTGATGCCGATGGCGACGACGAGTTCGTCAAAAGCGCCTGCGCTTCTTTTATCATCCAAAGATGACCGAGCGTCGGCGGATCGAAACTGCCTGCGCAAACAGCGCGGCGCGGGGAATCGTTTTCATGGAAAGTAGAGTGAGTTGATGGCAGCCGTCAGCATAGCGGGCGGGGCGGGAATGTCAAAAGGTCGTCTGAAATACACAATCAGTCCGTATTGGGGCGAAACCGGGTTTTCAGACGACCCATTCATTAAAACATGATTGATATGAAATCAAGCGCATGAAGATTTGCTTCAGGCGGTTTAAAAGCAATAACGCGGCGACACCGGATAGCCTTCCTTTACTTCGAAAATCCTTTAATAGCATAATAAATGAAATTATTATCAAAATTTATCCGTCTTGAGACAAATGGGCGAAAGTGCATTTGTATAGTGGATTAAATTTAAATCAGAACAAGGCGACGAAGCTGCAGACAGTACAGATAGTGACTGCAAGGCGAGGCAACGCCGTACTGGTTTAAAAGTTAATCCGCCATATTTCAGACGGATTCGATATGGAGATTGAAAATGGAACTGAAAAGACGTGATTTCTTAAAAATGACCGCCCGCTCTGGCTGCGGCAGGCGTTTCGCCTTCGCTGTTGGCGGCGGGGAAAGAGCACTTACCATTTACGGCGCGCCGGCGTTGCCCAGCGTCACCATTGCCGTAGCGGCGTTGCAAGGCAAGCTGGCGAAACAGGCGGACGTGTCGCCTCAGGTTTGGCGTTCGCCCGACCAACTGCGCGCAGGCGTGGCAAGCGGGCAATTTAAAGTGATGATGAGTCCGAGCAATGTCGGCGTAAACCTGCAGCAAAGGGCGGAAAGTCGGCATGGTCAATATTTTGACCAACGGCATCACGCAGTTGGTCTGCAAAAGGCAGCGCGATTGCCTCGCCGCAGGATTTGGTTGGCAAAAATCCTTGTGCCGTTTAAAAACGACATGCCCGACATCGTGCTGCAAGCCTTGTTGAAAAACTGAAAAATCGACGCGCACAAAGTCGGCATCACTTACACTGCCACGCCGCCCGAAAGCAGTAGGGCTGTTTTTGAGCGAAGGGACTACCACGCCGCCATCCTGCTCGAACCGATGGCAAGCGCAAAGCATACTCAAAGGCAAAACCATGGGCGTGAACGTCGTGCGCGGCTTTTGATTTGGTGAAGGCATGGGGGCAGGCGTTTGACACCAAACCGCTGATTCCGATGGCGGGCATCATCGCCAACGAAGAATATTTCCACGCACACAAGGTGCAGTTCGACATCTTCCATCAGGATTTGAAAAACTCGCTCAACTGGATACTGGCCAACCGTCAAAGCGCGGCGAAAATCGGCAAAAACTACCTTCCCGCCCCCGAACCCGCCCTAGTCATGGGTTTGGACGGCGCGCGGCTGACAGTAACCAAAGGCAGCGAAGTGAAGAACGATTTTTGAAGTTTTACGAAATCCTGATGCAGTTCAACCCGAAACTTTTTGGGCGGCAAGCTGTCGGATAACGGATTCTTTTTGGCTTAAAGGGGGAGAGGTCGTCTGAAAAGGGTAGGAGTGGTCGTGAATACCTGATTTATCATTTTTCAGACGACCTGTCAGATAATAGTCAGAACAGTACAAGAGCCGTCATTCCCGCGTAGGCGGGAATCCAGTCCTCGATATTGCAGGAATGTTTTAAAGTTATAGCGACGTCAAAACCCTCTGGATTCGCGGGAATGACAGTATCTACCAACTATAAAAATTCAATATAGGAATCAATATGAAAGTATTACAAAGATATTTAACTTGGCAGAAATTTATACTTTTATGTGAAGACCAAGGATTTTTTTAGCTCCTTACGGTGCAATCGGATACTGAGGAGGGTATTTACAATTCTGCGGTTTTCAGAGCAATTTGTAAAAGAAATAGCAACAGGATTTCCTTCATTGAAGTTGGATTCAGAAAGCCTTAAGGATATAAAAAAATAAAAAGTAGATGATTGGCAAAATAGAATGATGATAAATAATAGAGATCATACATTTATAAGCTCATGGTTTATAGGTCAAGAAGAATCACAAGAAATGTGGGAACAATATTCGGATGATAATGGTGTTGTAATATTTAGCAGGGATGATTTACTTGTTAGTGAATTACCACGATGTTTAAACGTATTGGATTCTTTTGTATTTCGTGATGTAACCTATGATGATAAGCAAAAAAATCAAATTCAGCATCAACCTGCAGGTTTTAAAAAAGAGGCTTTTAAAAAGGAGCAAGAGCATAGAATAATCTTCGATTTAACTACTTTTTAAACTGCTTACTGGACAGCATGAGCTTGAAGTATTTATAGGAGATGAACCGGCTAATCAGTATTTAGAAAAAAGTGGGGCTATTTCTAAAACAGACCTGGATATATGCAAGCAGTTTTTAATTGAGAAAGGAAACGGGTTTGTTGTGAAATATGATCTGAGTAAAACCATTACAGAAGTTAGAGTTAATGTAAAAGCATCGCCAAAGGCTAAACAAGAAATTAAACGATTATGTGAATCAAAAATCTAAATTATAGAATAAGTAAGCAAGTGTAGATTAGAGTTAGCTGCAGGCATAACGCAAACTAAATGCCCAATCTCACTTTTTCAGACGACCTACCGTCCCTAAACCATCCTACCAACCAACACCCAAACCATGATTAAAACCGACAAAATCCGCAAACCGCAGCCTGCGGTGTTTTACATCATCGACTACCTTTGGAGCGGCTTTGCCGGTCTGAGCGTGGCGATGGTGGTGGTGGCGTTGTGGGCGTGGGGCAGTGCTGTGTTCGGTGAGTTTATGCTGCCTGCGCCGGTGGAGGTGTTTCAAAAGTCTTTGGATTTATTGAAACATTTTCAGGAAAACGAAATCGGGATTTCGCTGTGGCGGTCGGTGGTGGGCATTTCGGTTGCGCTGGTAGCGGGATTGGCGGCGGGACTGGTGGCGGGCAGTTTTAAGACGGCGATGGCGTTGCTCAAGCCTGTGATTACGGTTTTGTTGGCGATGCCGCCGATTATTTGGGTGGTGATGGCGTTGTTTTGGTTCGGTTTCGGCAATCCGAGCGTGTTGTTTACCATCATTGTGTTGGTTGCGCCGCTGACGTTTGCGAGTGCGGCGGTCGGGATGGCGAGCGTGAACAAGCAGCATGAGGAATTGTTTGACGCTTATAAATTAGGCCGTCTGAAAAAAATCCGTTATCTGTATATCCCGCATCTGACGGGCTATGTGATTTCCAGCATCGGCGTGGCGGTGGCGATGGGGGTGAAGGTGGTGATTATGGCGGAACTCTTGGGCGCGAGCGAAGGCGTGGGCGCGCGGATTGCGAGACGCGAGGGCGATGCTGGAGACTTCGACGGTGATGGCTTATGTGGTGCTGGTTATCGTGTTTGTATCGCTGTTTGAATACCTGATTACCAAGCCTTTGGAAATTTTGTTTATGCCGTGGAGGAGATGATGCTCTGTCTTGAAAACGTGCGTTTTGAAATTCTCCGCGACCCCATCGTGCGCGATTTCAGTTTGAACCTGCAACATGGCGAAGTAAAAGGCTTTGTTCGGGCCGAGCGGCTGCGGCAAGACGACGGTTTTGCGGCTTGATTGCGGGCTTTGGAAACGCCGAAATCAGGGCACGATACGCAATACTTTCCGCAAAACGGGTTTTCTGTTTCAGGAAAAACCGCCTGCCTGAAAACCTGACTGCGATGCAGAATATCGCCATTTTTATGGATAAACCCGATGAAGGCGAAATCATCACGCTGGCGGCGAAAGTCGGGCTGACTGCGGGCGATTTGAACAAATATCCGACCGAGTTGTCCGGCGGCATGGCGAAACGGGTAGCGTTTTTGCGCCTGCTGCTGTGCGGCTGTGACCTTGCCTTTTGCTGGATGAGCCGTTTGTCGGTTTGGACCGCGATTTGCGCGATATTTTGGTCGCCATGTTGGTGGAAAAAATCGAGCGGCAGGGCATGGCGTGTGATGCTGGTAACGCACGACCGCTTGAAGCCGCGCGCCTGGAGCCATGAAATCATGCTGCTTTCCACTAAGGGCATGAACGTGCAAAACGTAATTACCCTGCCCACGCCGCTGTCCGAACGCGATTCGGCTTTTGAAGAAGCCGTGGTGGCAAGGGAGTTTCAGGGGATTCATTATTATGAATGATGAGGGAATCTGAGTGTCTGACGAACCTTGCGGTTCGTTGCTCTTCCTAACCCTCTCCCACGGGGAGAGGGAAACAGGTTGCTGAAAATCAGAGGGCGAAGGATTGGGAATCAGATGGCAGGTAAAACCCGAAAAATGTTAGGGGTTTGGTAGCCTGATTCCCTCTCCCCGTGGGAGAGGGCTAGGGAGAGGGTAAGCAAGCCGCAGGCTTGCTCTTCGGTGAAAGGTACGAATCTGTTGTCCGAACGCGATTCGGCTTTGAAAGAAAGCCGTGGTGGCAAGGGAGTTTCAGGATTCATTATTGTGAGTGATACGGGCATTTGAGTGTCTGACGAACCTTGCGGTTCGTTGCTCTCTTCCTAACCCTCTCCCTACGGGGAAAGGGGATCAGGTTTCTCAAAATCAGAGAGCCGTAGAATTGGGAATCAGATGTCAGGTAAACCTGAAAATGTTCAGGCTCGACAGCTCGATTCCCTCCCCGTGGGAGAGGGCTAGGAGAGGGTGAGCAAGCCGCAGGCTTGCCTCTTTAGCGAAAAGATACGAATCTGTTATCCGAACGCGATTCGGTTTTTGAAAAAGCCGTGGTGCCAAGGGGTCAGGGGATTCATTATGAGGTGCTTTATGTTTTCGACTGTGATTACTGCTGCTGTTTTATATATTGCTACAGCAGTAGATTTGTTGGTAATACTATTAATATTTTTTTGCTAGAGCAAATACTAGAAAAAGAATATCGAGATATTTATATCGGACAATATTTAGGTTCTGTAATTTTAATATTAGTTAGTTTATTTCTAGCTTTTGTTTTGAATTATGTTCCGGAAAAATGGGTGTTGGGTTTATTAGGTTTAATACCGATTTACTTAGGTATTAAAGTTGCTATTTACGACGATTGTGAGGGCGAAAAAAGAGCTAAAAAAGAATTGGATGAAAAAAAGGGTTGTCAAAAATTAGTCGGTATTGTTGCTTTGGTTACAGTTGCTAGTTGTGGTGCAGATAATATTGGACTTTTTGTTCCTTACTTTGTGACTTTAGATCTTGTCGACTTATTAGTTACTCTTCTTGTATTTTTAATATTGATTTTTGTTTTAGTATATACAGCACAAAGATTGGCTAATATTTCAGGTGTTGGTGAAATTGTAGAGAAGTTTAGTCGTTGGATAATGGCTGTTATTTATATTGGTTTAGGGATTATTTATTATTATTGAAAATAATACAATTCAAACAATAATATCAATAATATGAATGATACGGGTATTTGAGTATCTGACGAACCTTGTGGTTCGTTGCCTTCTCCCTAACCCTCTCCCACGGGGAGAGGGAATCAGGTTGCTGAAAAATCAGAGGGCGTAGGATTGGGGAAATCAGATGGTAGGAAAACCTGAAAAATGTTCGGACTCGACAGCTTTAATCCCCTCTCCCGTGGGAGAGGGCTAGGAGAGGGAAAGCAAGCCGCAGGCTTGCCTCTTTTGGCGAAAAGATACGGCCCTGTCCGCCCAATAAATCCATATCCGAAAGCATCTTCATGCAGAATCAAGCCAAGCCATGAATAAATTTTTCACCCACCCCATGCGGCCGTTTTTTGTCGGCGCGGCGGCACTTGCCATACTCGGTGCGTTGGTGTTTTTCATCAGCCCCGCCGCTATCGTCCTGCACCGCCAAATCTTCTTAGAACTCATGCTGCCTGCGGCATACGGCGGTTTCCTGACTGCTGCTATGCTCGAATGGACGGGTTATCAAGGCCGTCTGAAACCCGTTGCTACTGTCTGATGGCGGCATTGTTGCTCGCCGCATCCGCTTTACTGCCCTTTTCGCCGCAAACCGCTTCGTTTTTCGTCGCTGCCTATTGGCTGGTGCTGCTGCTGTTCTGCGCCTGGCTGATTTGGCTCGACCGCAACACTGATAACTTCGCCCTCTTGATGTTGCTTGCCGCGTTTACCGTTTTTCAGACGGCCTATGCCGTTAGCGGCGATTTGAACCTGTTGCGCGCGCAAGTGCATCTGAACATGGCAGCGGTCATGTTCGTATCCGTCCGCGTCAGCGTCCTTCTGGGCGCGGAAGCCCTCAAAGAATGCCGTCTGAAAGACCCCGTATTCATCCCCAACGTCGTCTATAAAAACATCGCCATCACCTTCCTGCTGCTGCACGCCGCCGCCGAACTTTGGCTGCCCGCGCAGACCGCCGGTTTTACCGCGCTCGCCGTCGGCTTCATCCTGCTCGCCAAGCTGCGTGAGCTTCACCATCACGAACTCCTGCGCAAACACTACGTCCGCACTTATTACCTGCTCCAACTTTTTGCCGCCGCAGGCTATTTGTGGATAGGCGCGGCGAAACTGCAAAACCTGCCCTCCTCCGCCCCATGACACCTGATTACCCTCGGCGGCATGATGGGCGGCGTGATGATGGTGTGGCTGACCGCCGGACTGTGGCACAGCGGCTTTACCAAACTCGACTACCCCAAACTCTGCCGCATCGCCGTCCCCATCCTCTTCGCCGCCGCCGTCTCGCGCGCCTTTTTAATGAACGTGAACCCGATATTCTTCATCACCGTTCCCGCGATTCTGACCGCCGCCGTGTTCGTGCTTTATCTGTTGACGTTTGTACCAATATTTCGGGCGAATGCGTTTTACGGACGATCCGGAGTGAGCGTTTCTGTTTCATCCCGTCAGTCAATGGCAAGCCCCTGTGTCGTTTTGAAAGTCAAAAGGTCGTCTGAAAACCAGTTTCAGACGACCTTTTGTATTGCCGCGCTTTATCTGCCGTACATTTCACAAACTTTCTTGCAGGCTGAATGCGGGTTCGCCGTTTTCGGGCTGGGCGCGGATGTAGCTGCCGTCGGGCTGCATCAGCCAGGCGCGGGTGTTGTCTTGCAGCGCCATTTCGATGCCTTCGCGGATGACGCGGGCTTTGAGTTCGGGCGTGAAAATCGGGGTGGCGACTTCGATGCGGCGGAAGAAGTTGCGCCCCATCCAGTCGGCGCTGGAGATGAAGGTGTCGTCCGCGCCGTTGTTGTGGAAGCAGTACACGCGCGAGTGTTCGAGCTGTCTGCCGATGATGGAGCGGATGCGGATGTTTTCAGACAGGCCTTTCACGCCGGGCGCAGGGTACACATGCCGCGCACGATGAGGTCGATTTGCACGCCTGCGCTGCTGGCGCGGTAGAGGGCGTCGATGACGCTCGGCTCGATCAGCGAATTCATTTTTGGCGCGGATGCGGGCGGGTTTGCCTGCTTTGGCGTGTTGGATTTCGCGCTCGATGTGGTCGATGACCATTTTGTGCAGGGTAAACGGGCTTTGGTAGAGCTTGTTCAGACGACCCGGTTTGCCCAAGCCTGTGATTTCCATAAAGATGGTGTTCACGTCGGCGGTGATTTGGTCATCGGCGGTGATGATGCCGAAGTCGGTGTAAATGCGTGATGTGCCTTGATGATAGTTGCCGGTGCCGAGGTGGGCGTAGTGTTTGAGCGCGCCGTTTTCGCGGCGGATGACGAGTGCCATTTTGGCGTGGATTTTGTAGCCGAATACGCCGTAAACGACGTGCGCGCCTGCGTTTTCAAGCTGTTGCGCCCAGTTGACGTTGTTGGCTTTTCGTCAAAACGCGCCATGAGTTCGACGACGACGGTCACTTGTTTGCCGGCAAGGGCAGCTTTCATCAGGGCGCGGACGAGTTCGGAATTGCTGCCGGTGCGGTAGATGGTCATTTTGACGGCGAGGACGGCGGGGTCGGCGGCGGCTTCGCGTATCATGTGGACGACGGGGCGAAGGACTGATACGGATGGTGCAGCAGGATGGGCGATTGTTTCGCCAGTTTGAAAAATGGAGCCGTTTCTTTGCGCAATGCTTTTCAGACGACCTGCCCCGCGTGCGGGAAACTTGAGGTCGGGACGGTCAACCAAATCGGGCACGGCATTGAGGCGCACGAGGTTGACCGGGCCTTTGACTTGGTAAAAGCTCGGCGGAGGTGAGTTTGAACTGGGCGAGCAGGAAGTCGTGGATGGGGGCGGGCAGGTGTCGGCGACTTCGAGCCGCACGCCGTCGCCGTATTCGCGGTCGTGCAATTCGTTTTGAATGGCGGCACGCAGGTTTTTGAGGTCTTCTTCATCGACGGTCAGGTCGCTGTCGCGGGTGAGGCGGAACTGGTGGCAGCCTTTCGACCGTCAGTGCCAGGGAAGAGTTTGCTGACGTGGGCGTGCAGGATGGAGTGAAAGGAAGACGAAGCCGCTGCCGCCTTCGCACAATTCGGCGGGCAGGGGGACGACGCGCGGCAGGATGCGCGGGGCTTGCACAATCGCCATGCCGGAGGGGCGGCCGAACGCGTCCGTACCTTCAAGCTCGACGGCGAAGTTGAGCGATTTGTTCAACGGGCGCGGGAAGGGGTGCGACGGGTCGAGTCCGATGGGGGTAAGGGATGGGCAGCAGTTCGGCATCGAAACTACTGCTCGATCCATTTCTGCTGCCCTGCCGTCCAGTTGCGGCGGCGGTAGAAATGGATGCCTTGTTTGCCCTAGTTCGGGCTGCAAGACTTCGTTGAACAGGCGGTATTGCTCCTGTATCAGCGCGTGTGCTTCGGCAGCGACGGCGGCGATGGTTTCGACGGCGTGGTGCCGTTGTCCAAACGCTCGTGCGGATTCATTTTTTTGCGCACGTTTGCCACGCCATGCGTACCTCGAAAAATTTCGTCGAGGTTGGAAGAGACGATGCACAAAAACCGCAAACGTTCCAAAAGCGGTACGTTTTTCATCCTGCGCCTGCGCCAAAACGCGGCGATTGAAAGCGAGCAGGCTCAGTTCGCGGCAGAGGATGCGGTTTTGTTCGGGCATGGTGTTCTCCTGAAGCGGGTGGATCGGACAGTCAATTGGGAAGTATAACGCGTTTCGGACGGGCGGGGCAGTGGTGCGGATGGGCGGGCGGTTGGTAGGGCGGGAGGTCAGTCTGAAAAGGCTGTCGGGGTGTTTTTGTATGGGGCAAGTGTTTTCAGACGAGGTGTATAAGAATGGTTATTATTTGTGCAAATATTGTTTATTTTTATAGTAAATGGTATCGTTAGCATCGATTTTTAGGGCGAAAGCCGGTCTGAATTTTGCCCGAACTGCCCCCTGTCTGTTTTCAGACGACCTTGTTGTAGTGGATTAACTTTAAATCAGGACAAGGCGACGAAGCCGCAGACAGTACAGATAGTACGGGAACCGATTCACTTGGTGCTTCAGCACCTTAGAGAATCGTTCTCTTTGAGCTAAGGCGAGGCAATGCCGTACCGGTTTAAAGTTAATCCACTATATCGTCTTTATGGCGTTTGTTTTTCCATCTGAATTATTTTTCCCTTATGTCCGTCAAACCTTTATCTTTAAATTTAATCAACTGCTTTGTGCTGGTGGTGCTGTTTGTCGTCAGCCTGTCGGTGGGCGTCGGCAATTTCCGCTGGGCGGATGTGTTTCACTGGACATTGTCTGACAGCACGGAATTGATGCTGGTCAGCCGCCTGCCGCGCACGTTTGCGATTGTGCTGGCGGGAGCGTCGATGGCGGTGGCGGGGATGATTATGCAGATTTTGATGCGCAACCGTTTTGTCGAGCCGTCTATGGTGGGGGCGAGTCAGAGCGCGGCGTTGGGCATGTTGGCGATGAGGTTGATGTTTTCGAACGTCGACATAAGGGTAAATATGGCATTTGCTGCCGTGGCGGCGTTGGCGGGCATGCTGGTGTTTATGATGCTGATACGCCGTTTGCCGCCGACGGCGCAGTTGATGGTGCCGCTGGTGGGGGATTATTTTTGGCGGCGTTATCGAGGCGGTGACGACGTTTATCGCGTATGAGTTTGAGGATGATGCAGTTGTTGAGCGTGTGGCAGCAGGGCGATTTTTTTCGGGCGTGCTGTTGGGGCGTTGCGAATTGCTGTGGCTGACGGGCGGCTTGGCGTTGGCGGCGTATTTAATTGCCGACCAACTGACGATTTTGGGCTTGGGCGAGACGGTGAGCGTGAATCTGGGTCTGAACCGGACGGCGGTGTTGTGGGTCGGTTTGGTGATTGTCGCGCTGATTACGTCGCTGGTGTTGGTCACGGTCGGCAATATTCCGTTTATCGGGTTGGTCGTGCCGAACATCATCAGCCGCCTGATGGGCGACAAGCTGCGCCAGCCCTGCCTGCGGTGGCTTTGCTCGGCGCGTCGTTGGTGCTTTTGTGCGATATTTTGGGACGCGTGATTGTGTTCCCGTTTGAGATTCCGGTTTCAACCGTGTTCGGTGTGTGGGTACGGTGTTGTTTTTGTGGATTTTGTTGAGGAAGCCTCGCCCATGTCGTCTCGAAAACAAGCGTAGCGCGCTTCGCCCGAACAAGGTTGCGTTTATGCAGGGTTCTTCCCGTCCACTGTGGGCGGCGTTTATCTTGCTGCTCGCTTGTTGCACCTTGTTCCTGACTTTGAACATCCAAGGCGATTGGGATTTTGTGTTGCAGCTGCGGCTGACCAAGCTGGCGGCTTTTGCTGCTGGTGGCGTATGCGGTCGGGGTTTCGACCCAGCTTTTTCCAAACGTTGACGAACAACCCGATCCTTACGCCTTCGATTTTGGGCTTCGATTCGCTGTATGTGTTTTTGCAAACGCTTTTTGCTGTTTGCCTTGGGCGGTAGGGCTATACGTCGCTGCCGCTGACGGGTAAGTTCGGCTTTTGAGCTGGTGATGATGATGGGCGGCTCGCTGCTTTTTGTTTTACACGCTCATCCGGCAGGGCGGACGCGATTTGTCGCGCATGATTTTTGATCGGCGTGATTTTCGGGATTTTGTTCCGCAGCCTCTCTTCGCTGCTGACGCGCATGATTGATCCGGAGGAATTTACGGCGGCGCAGGCGAATATGTTTGCGAACTTCAATACGGTCCACAGCGAGCTTTTTGGGCGTGGGCGCGCTGATTCTACTGGCGAGCGCAGTGGTGGTTTGGCGCGAGCGGCACCGTCTGGACGTCCATCTTTTGGGACGCGACCAAACGATTAATTTGGGCATAAACCACACGCGCAATACTTTGTGGCTGTTGCTTTGGATTGCCGCGCTCGTGGCGACGGCGACGGCGGTGGTCGGGCCGGTCAGCTTCTTCGGTCTGCTGGCTGCCGCGCTTGCCAAACCATTTTGCCCCGAGCGTGCGTCATAGTGTGCGGCTGCCGATGACGGTTTGCGTCGGCGGCATCCTGCTGGTCGGCGGGCAAACCGTGTTCGAACACCTGCTCGGCATGAAGGCGGTGTTGAGCGTGGTGGTTGAATTTGCCGGGCGGGCTGGTGTTTTTATATTTGGTGCTGAAACGCAAGCGGTAGGTCGTCTGAAAACTTTCCCAGCCTGAATTCGAATGGCGTAAACCACTCATTTCCAAACGGGATATTTCGTTTTGCACGTCCTTAGATTTGACGGCGTGAATGAAACTAAATATCGGGTTCTTACTCATATTAAGCATCACTATCAAGGTGCGTGCTATGAGTAAAGTGTTGAAATACCGTCCTGATTTGGACGGGATACGGGCATTGGCCGTTTTATCCGTCATCATATTTCATATCGATCCCCAATGGCTGCCGGGTGGTTTTTTGGGCGTGGATATGTTTTTCGTGTTGTCGGGATATTTGATCACGACCATTATCAGCCGCGAGATTCGCGACGGCAGTTTTTCGTTTCTTGAGTTTTACAAACGCCGCGCCAAACGCATTTTGCCTGTCTTTGCCTGTGTATTGCTTTTTGCACGACGGTCGTTGCCGCCATTTTCTTTTTGTCTTTCGATTTGCGCCAATACGTCAAATCTGCCGTCTATGCCTTGCTGTTTGCCGCCAACCTGTTCTTTGCCCGCCGCGGCGGTTATTTTGATGCGGATGCGACGGAAAAGCCGTTGCAGCATATCTGGTCGCTGTCGTTGGAAGAACAGTTTTACTTTTATTTTCCCCGCGTTGCTGATTTTGTTTTTTTCCGTATCAGCAAACGGCGCAATGTGCGGACGTTTATCCTTTTGCTGATTGTCATCAGCCTGTTTTCCGCGCTGTTGCCGACTTTGGGCATGGAGGCGTATTTCCCTGCCGCATGTGCGCGCTTATGAGCTGTTGGTCGGTTCGCTTTTTTTCCCTTTATTCCGCCCTGCCGAACAAAAACGACAAAGCCAGTACGCCGCTATTTGGATGGCTGATGATGGCGGTCATCGCCGCCACGCTGGTGTTGCCCTACGGCGTCCCGCCCGGCGCGGGAAACATCGAACGACTGCTTTGCTGTCTGGCGGTCGGCGGTTTGATTTATTCGGGCAAATCATTGCAGATGCAGGAAGGTTTCAATACGTCCAAACTGTTGAGCCTCGCCGGTGGTGTTTGTCGGGTTGATTTCGTATTCGCTGTATTTGTGGCACTGGGTGGTGTTGGCGCTCATGCGCTACATCTATATGGACGCCCAGCTTCCGCTTGCCGCATCGGCATTGGCTGTCATCATCATGCTGCTGTTGTCGGTGTTGTCTTATTATTTTGTGGAAACACCGGCGCGGAAGGCGAAGAATTTTACGACGGCGAAATTCAAATGGAGCATGGCGGCTTATTTCGCGCTGCTGATTCCTGCGGCAACCTACCTGATGACCGCCAAACCCGCCGCGTTTGAAAGCAGTTTGTACAAGGCTGATGAAAGCAAAATTTGCGCGGACACGCTGACCAAAACCGACTGCGCCGTCGGCGCGGCAAAACCAAAAACCTGAAGTTTTGGTCATCGGCGATTCGCATGCCGCCCATTTGAGTCTCGTTCCTCGACATCGTCGGCAAAAAAAGAAGGCTGGTCGGCAGACGTTATCACGTCCAACAGCTGCGCCACCGCGTTCGGATTCGTCCCTGCCCGACAGCGACCGCCGCGCCGACCGCTGCAATCCGTACAACAGGTTTATCGAACAAAAAACCAAAGACTATCCTGTCATCATCATTTCGCAACGCTGGTTCCTCCATACCGCCAAACCGGAATTTTTGGAACGGTTCAACACAATGCTGGAGGATTTGGTGAAGGCGGGCAAAAGTGTACGTTTTGGCCGATACGCCCATGGACGGGCAGCTGCCGTTGCGGCGTTATTACCTGAGACAAAAAGCTCGGCATCGACATCAATTATGTTTCAGAGGATAAAAAGGCAGAAATCCGCGATTCCGCCAAGTCGGAAGACGAAGTCGAAAAAATCGTGAAGCAGCACCGCGGCGTGCAGTGGGTGGACTTTATGCAGTACATCCCCGCGGACAAACTCATAGACGGGCTGCGGTGTATTTTCGATACCAACCACCTCAACCCGTTCGGTTCAAGTAAAATTGCCGAAATGTTTATCAACGATAAACGCACCCTGTTGAATAAGCACAAAGGTCGTCTGAAAACAGATTCAGACGACCTCTTTAAAGCAAAAGGATACCGTATGACTCAAGAACACTTTCCCGAATTTTTCGAGCAAGCCCCGACGCTGACCGTCCAAGACGCGCTCGCCGAATTTCTCGGCGCGGCAGAGGAGGGCATCATGCAGTATCGCTACGCTGATGCCGTCCGCCTGTGCGGACACTCCTGCCCCACCGTTGCAGGCGCGTACCTCATGACGCTTAAAGGCCTGAAAGCACTTTTACGGCAGCGACCTGCCGCAGCGCGGCGGAATCGAAGCCGCCATGCAGGGCGCGCGCGACGAAGGCACGGTCGGCGTTACCGCATCCGTCGTCCAACTCTTAACCGGCGCCGCTCCCTGAAACCGGCTTCGGCGGCGTCGGCCCGCAAGGACGCTTCGCCCGCCGCAACCTGTTGAGTTTCGATGCCGACATCGAAGGCATGCTGACCCTGCGCCGCAAAGACAACGGCAAAAACCGTCGCCGTCAGCCCTCAACGCCGCCATGCAGCCCTTTCGCCCCCGAAATGCGCGACATCATGCCCAGCCGTCAGCGGTATCGCCACCGCAGAAGAACTCAAACGCTTTGGCGAACTCTGGCAGGCGCGTGTCAAAGCCTTCTTGATTGATTTGGCAGACAATCCCCAATTCGTCATCGTTCGCGAAATCTGAAGCCCATCCTTTTCAGACGACCTCTCATGTTCGGAGGTCGTCTGAAAACAAATCCACACATCACACCCATCATGATTACCATCCGCAACGTCAGCTTCCACATCGGCGGCAACCCCATCCTCAACAACGTCAGCCTCGACATCCCCTGAAGGCGGCATCACCGCGCTCATCGGTCCCAACGGCGCAGGCAAATCCACGCCCTCTCCTTCATGGCGCGCCCGCCCGCTGGAACAGGGCAGCATCAGCTACGCCGGCAAAGATGTTTCGACCACGCCCACTGCCGAGCTGGCAAAAACGCTCTCCATCCTGACCCAAGAAAACAGCGTCATGAGCCGCATTACCGTACGCGACCTGCTCATGTTCGGGCGTTATCCCTACCACCAAGGCAGGCCGACCCCCAAAGACCTCGCCATTGTCGAAAACGCACTTTCCGAGTTCAAACTGGACAGCTTCGCCAACCGCTACCTGACCGAACTCTCCGGCGGACAACGCCAACGCGCCATGATTGCCATGGTCTTCTGCCAGCACCGATTACGTCCTTTTGGACGAACCGCTCAACAACCTCGATATGTACCACGCCCGCGCCCCTCATGCAGCTGCTCCAGCGGCTGACCCGCGAACACAACCGCACCACCGTCGTCGTCCTGCACGACATCAACCAAGCCGCCGCCTACGCCGACCACGTCGTCGCCATGAAAAACGGACAAGTCGCCATGACCGTCGCGCCGAACGACATCTTTACTGCTGAAAATATTAAAGATTTGTTTGATATGGATGTGGACGTATTGGACTATCAGGGCAAGAAGCTGATCATTCATCACGTTTGAGGTGTGGATATGGAAAAGGTCGTCTGAAAAGTTTGAACTGCACCCCAAAAAGTTGGACACATCCCTCCAACTCACAGGTGCAGTTTTTATGAGCAAATATACATTACACTTCAAATACCAAGCCGTACTCCACTACCCTGCACATACGCAGCCAACAGCGTACCGCAGACCACTACGGCATCTCCCGAACCCATCTGCGACGATGGATACGCGCCTATCAAGAAGGCGGCATCGGCGCACTCGAACATCCCCAATCCAAAACCATGACCCAACACCGCAAAAACCCCTTCATCGCAGATAAAACCTGATCAAGAAAAACACAGGCAGAGCTTTATTGAAGAGTTGTGCTATATGCGCGCAGAGGGTCGCCTACCTAAAGGAGTTAAAAGCCCTCAGCCAAAAGCGGACCGAAAAGGACAAAAGCCAAACCGTCCAAACACTGAGGGCGCAACACCCGCTCAAATACCTGCTGCACATCGCAAACCTGCCCAAAAGCAGCTTTACTACCACCACCAAGACCGACCCGACCCCGACGCAGCCGACAAAGCCCTCCTCGTCGAAAACCCTACCGGCGGCATAAAAGGACGCTACGGACAAAGGCGCATTGCCGCAGCATTGGGTTGGAACCACAAAAAAGTGGCGCGGTTGATGAAGCAGTTGGAACTGAAAGCCCTCATACGGGCGAAAAAAGCCTACCGCCATCCCGCCATGGGCGAAATATCGGAAAACCTCCTCAAACGCCGGTTCAAAGCCCGAAAGCCCAACGAAAAATGGCTGACCGACGTTACCGAACTCAAAGGGAAGGACGGCAAACTGTACCTCTCGCCAATCTTGGACTTGTTCAACCGCGAGATCGTCGCCTACGCCATGAGCCGCAGAGCCGACAGCGAAATGGTGAAGGAAATGCTCGAAAAAGCCGCACCCCGTCTGACTGATAAAGGAACGATGCTTCATTCGGACCAAGGTGTGCTGTACCGTACGGCGGGTATAGGGGAATTGCTTGCGGAGCATTCCATGGTTCAAAGCATGTCGCGAAAGGCGAACTGTTGGGACAATGCGCCGATGGAAAGCTTCTTTGCGGTGTTAAAGACGGAGTGTTTCTATAACGCAGGTGAATTGACGGTAGATGAATTGATGAAGCAGATAGATGACTATATGGATTACTACAACCGGGAGCGTTGCAGTTTGAAATTGAAAAAGCTGAGTCCTGTCGCATACAGAACCCAGCTTGCACAGAGTGCCTGAATAGGCTTTTATGAGTGTCCAAGATTTGGGGGCCAGTTCAGTTTTCAGACGACCTTTTGTTATATCTGACCTACTCGAACAGCTCTGGTGGATTGGCAGCGGTTAAATATAGTGGATTAACTTTAAATCAGTACGGCGTTGCCTCGCCTTTAGTTTCGAAAGAGAACGATTCACTTGGTGCTGAAGCATCAAGTGAATCGGTTCCGTACTATCTGTACTGTCTGCGGCTTCGTCGCCTTGTCCTGATTTAAACTTAAGCCCCATACCGTGTTCCGTTTATAGGAATTTGGCGGCAAGGTATCCGGCAGCCACCAAAGCCGAACATGGCAAGAATACCCAATACGCTGATCAGGATGTAAGTGTTCTTTTTGGATTGCAAAGCAGCCAATTGGGGATCTTCACCCAATTCTTGGCGGAGTTTGCTTTCCAGTTCCGAGCGGATTTGTTTGCGCAGGAGTTTTTTTCTTCACGCTCTTTTTCAATTTGCAGCTTATGAGCGATTTCGCTTGTTTTTATGCTCAAACGCCACCCGTTCCTGCTATCTCGATGCGCTTGCGCTGGATGATTTGCTCGGTCGCGCTGGCAAGGTGGAAATGGCAAACGGGACATTCCGTCGCCTCGTGATCCTCAATCAGGGTCAAACATACGGGACACTGGCGGATTTCAGGAGCCGCTTCTTCCTGTTCTTCACCGCTGAGATCCAGCTCCAATTCCATCGATTGGCGGACGATGACATCCAATCCCAAATAATTGAAATATTGTTGGGCATTTTCACGTTCGTCTTGGGTGCAGTTCTCGGCAATAATGGCTTGCGGACGTTCGGCAAGCGCTTGAACCAAATCTTCGGCTTCTTTTTCCGTAGATTATCGTACAAGCAGGCGTTGATGCGCTCGCGATCGACATCCGGCGGATAAGAAACATAAACGTCGTAAAGTTTATCTTGTTTCTTCATTGTGATCCCATGAGATATAAAAATCCTGCTTTGTTATTTGGAGGCAGGTATTTAGTGTCGGTTTTGTTATAAAGTATAGATTATTATTCGTCTATTTGTCTTAACCGAAGGATAAAGGGTATTTTATTCGGCTGAAATAGTATAAATGCCCGATTCTGACCGATTATAGTATATTAATGAATATTACCAAATGGAACTATGAATTATAAGATAGATGTTATTGCTTTGAAAGATATCAATCTAAAAAGGCCGCCTGAGTGAACAGACGGCCTTTTTTAGAAAACGGCGTATTAGACGGAAAATGAAGAACCGCAACCGCAAGTGGTCTCCGCATTCGGATTGCGGATAACGAATTGGGAACCTTGCAGGCTTTCGGTGTAGTCGATTTCCGCGCCGACCAAATATTGATAGCTCATCGGATCGACCAGGAAAGTCAGCCCGTTTTTGGATTTCAAAAATCGTCATCGTTTTTGATTTCGTCAAAGGTAAAACCGTATTGGAAGCCTCGAGCAGCCGCCACCGTTGACGAATACGCGCAGTTTCAAGTCGGGATTGTTTTCTTCGGCAATTAAATCAGCTACTTTGGTGCAGCAGCTTTCTGTAAAAATGATAGGGCTTTCGTCTGACATGATGTGATTCCTTTATATGAATATTGCCAGTATTGTCGCGCAAACGGATTCTTGAAGCAAGAAGAGGGTGTTGCGGGTCGGGCGGCAATATCTGTCAACCGCTTACATGGCTGCAATCTCGAAAAATTTTCAATAGGCAGGCGGACAGCCTTTACACCGTCCGTCCTGTTAAAAATAGGAAAAACATGAATTCAGGTCATCTGAACACAACGCAGATCAGATAATCCGTCCAAAACCATTCCACGCGGCCGATGATGGCAACATCTTCGGTCATTTTGTTTAAATCGATTTCAAAGGCCGGGTAGGCTTCGTTGGCGGAGATGACGTTGACGATGCCGCCGGGATGACTTGCAGCCGTTTCACCAAAAAGATTTTCATTGATACGCAGAACATATAACCCATCGCGCGGGGTGGTTTCGCTGCGGTTGATGAGGATGGTATCCCCGTCGTTCAGGACGCCTTCCATAGAGTCGCCTTTGACGGAAATGACCGACAGGTTTTTGGTGTCGCGGGTAACGTAGTTTTCAATCCAGTAACGGCGGAATGCCATGGTAAACATGGGTTTTTCATCGCCGACAAGCTGTCCGTGTCCTGCGGCGGCATGGATGTCGTAGCGCGGAACGAAGATAAATTCGTCAATATCGACCGGATTGCCCAAAGTGTCGTAAGCGGTGGCTTTTAGGCGGCTCGGTATTGGGAAACGGCTCTCCTTCTCCCGTCAGAAGCCAGTCTATGCTGCATCCTTTGAGCTGTTTGATTTTTTTCAGGGTTTCGGATTTGGGTAATCCGCCCTCGTTCCAGATGCGGCTGAAGCCGGCGATGGTCATATCGATATCGGCTGCGATTTTGGCTTGTCGTGCTTCATCTTTCCATAGAAAAGCCAGTCTGTCTTTAAAGGTATCCATGTTGTTCCTTTGGTTTTAAGTGTGATTTTTTTAATACACTTTAAAATGGTTAATGTGTATTTTACCTTAGTTTTTATCAAATTGTAAGAAAAATATTAGTTATGCTAAGAAAAAGTATTGCTGTTTTTTTGTTTTTTTCTGAGTATTATGTGCTTATTGTTAGATTAATCGAATAATTTCGGTTCAAAAATACTTTTTATTTTTAATTTGTATCTCGGTTTTGATGCTTTTATTCTGATTAATCTGATTTTTTTAGACTGAATTATGTTTTTATTTGAATGTGTTTTAGATTTTGTTGGAGGCTGTGAAAAATGACTCGTTATCGTAAAAAAATGCTTGGTTGGTTCTGACTGCTTTTTGTATTGGGTTTTTGGCGTTTCCTTTCAGTTATTCGCAAGCGCATCAATCTGATATCAGCGTTTCGGCACAAGAGTGCGAGCAGTTGAATAATTTGGTTTTGGAAAATATGAACGGGCAGCAGCAAGTATTTGCGCGCGAGTGTGATACGGTTGAGGCTTCGCATGATTGGGAGCAGCAGTACGGCAATTTGAATGAAGAAGAATTGGTTGCCGGTATTGTGTATGAGTGAGTGGCTGTGAAGCTGCTGTTATGAAGCTCTCAAAATCTGGAGGCGGGGAATTTTTGAGTTTGTATAGTGGATTAACTTTAAACCATCACGGCGTTGCTCGCCTTAGCTCAAAGAGAACGATTCTCTGAGGTGCTGAAGCACCAGCGAATCGGTTCCGTACTATCTGTACTGTCTGCGGCTTCGTCGCCTTGTCCTGATTTAAATTTAATCCACTATATAATGGACGGGCAGGGGTAGGCATGCGCCGTGTGGTTAAAGTTCGCCGACTAGAAATTCTTTAGATTTGTGATTTGGATAGGCATTTGCTATTGTAGTTGTTGATAAGGGGTCGTCTGAAAACGGCGTGAGTGGTTTTCAGACGACCCCTTTAGATGGATGAAAATCCCTCTTGTTCGGAATGACCGTATACATCAGGGAAGTAGCGGGGCGTTTTGCAGACCGAGCTGTTCGTCAAAAACCGAACATGATGTTCATGTTTTGAATGGCTTGTCCTGCTGCGCCTTTCACTAAATTATCGATGACGGACAAGGCAATCCAAACGTCGGATTGCGGCGCTTGCTGGATGCTGATGCGGCACAAATTGGCTCCGCGGACGCTGCGTGTTTCGGGTGTGGAACCGGCAGGAAGGATGTCGACAAAGGGGCTGTCCCGATAGTATTCGCGAAGTATCTCTTCAGGATGGCAACCGTCCTCAAGATGCAAGTAAAGGGTTGCGTGCATACCGCGTATCATGGGCGTGAGGTGCGGAGTGAAGACAAAAACCATCGGCGATGTCTGCCTGCAATGTTTGGATGGTTTGTTTGATTTCGGGAAGGTGGCGGTGTCCGCCGATACCGTATGCTTTGAAATTGTCGCCCGCTTCGCAGAAGAGTGAACCGATGTTGCCTTTGCGCCCTGCGCCGGAGACGCCGGATTTGCAGTCGGCAATCAATGGCATGTGTGCTTTCAGACGACCTTGTTGCAGCAAAAGGCAATAAGGGCAGTGAAACGCAGGTGGGATAGCAGCCGGGGTTGGCGACGATGCGTGCGTTGGCAATGGCGTCGCGGTTCATTTTCGCTTAATCCGTATACGGCTTGCGGGATAATATCGGGGCTGGCGTGGCGCATGCCGTACCATTGTTCCCATGTCGGGATGTCTTGGATGCGGAAGTCGGCGGATAGGTCGACGATACGGACGTTTTTGGTTCAGAAGCGCGGGTGCTTCCTTCATGGCGACGCCATTGGGCGTGGCAAAGAACACGACATCACATTGATCCAGTCGGGCTTGATTCGGCGTTTGGAAGGTTAAGTCATAAATGCCGCGCAAACTGGGAAAGTAATCGGCACGGCAATGCCCGCTTCGCTCCTGCTGGTAATGGCGGTTACTGCGACATTGGGGTGCGTGCTGAGCAGGCGGAGCAGTTCTACGCCGGTGTAGCCTGTTGCGCCGACGATGCCGGCTTTGATTTTTTGATTCATGATTTCTCCGTTGGGTGGGCTTTAAATATGGAGGTTTAGTTTAATGGGATGAGGGTCGTCTGAAAAGGGGAAGGGGGTAATACGGCATGTTCTGACGATTGACCGTGTGGAAAATCAGTATTCGTCTGACGGGCATCCCTTAGTCTTTAGAAACGCTGATGGTGTGTTTGACGTGTTTTAAATTCGCCACGATGGTAAACGTCATCATCACCAGCAAAGCCCACGAACTCCATTTGCTGATGTGTACCGATGCCCATGCGCCGATTTGGTTGGGATAACGCCAAACGCCGAACAAAGTCCCTAAGTTTTCCGCCAGCCAAATGAAAAAACCGATCAGGACGAAAGACAGCAGCAGCGGCATTTTTCGGGTAGTGTCATAGGGCGTGTATAAAACCGTTGTCCGCGCATACAGCCCGAGTGCGAATGCGGCGAGATACCAGCGGTAGTCGCCGAGATAGTGATGAGTGAAAAAAATTGACGTAATTGCCAGCGCGCACAATGCGCTCAACCAATACGGCGGATGGCTTTTTGATTCTGATATTAAAGAGCCGCCAAGCCTGGATGATGTAGCTGCCGACCGCCGCATACATAAAGCTCTGCAAACAGCGGCACGCCGCCGATTTTGGTGTATGCCTCGTCCGGATAGCTCCAAGACTGAATGTCGCCCGATGTTTTGAACCACCCAAAGCAAAGCCCACCAAGTGAAAAAGCGTAATCGATTTCACTTCGTCCCACGTTTCCAGCTTGAAATACAGCATCGCAGCCTGCACGGAGACTACAAAAATCAGCAGCAGGTCATAGCGTGAAATCCCCAGCCAGCCTGTTTTCGGAATCAGGAACATGGCGATGAAAAACAGACCTGCAAACAAACAGGCGCGCGCTTCTTTCAGTCCGAAAAACCAAAAATTCGACCGCAAAACGCCGCCAATCGTACAAATCATCCCTGTTTCGGATGTTCCATCAGCCAAGTATCCAGTTTGCCCTAACATATTTTCAGACGACCTTCAGATTTGCAAAAGTGACGGAATATAACGGAAATAGGGAAGAGGTGGGATGCGGTATGACGAACGGCAATGTTGGGAGATGGGGCGATGAGGGGTTGTCTGAAATCGTGTGCGATGTTTAGCATTTTTTTGAGCAATAGGATGGAGTAGAACAATGAGCCTGCGTGAGTGAGGGAATTGAGTTTAGGCAGGTTCGGAATAGGGAGTATCGCGCAGTTTGAAACAGCAAACAGCTTTTTGCGAATGGCACGCCCTAGATTTTCAGACGACCTTCCCGTATTCCTCCTCCTTCTTTGGACTGTAAAAATTTCTGCTAAAATCAAACGCCTTATCCCTTTCAGACGACATCGCCATGCAAGCACATACATTGGTCTGGTTCCGCCGAAACCTGCGCATACGCGACAACGCCGCGTTGTCCGCCGCCGTGAAGCGGGGATTGCCTGTGGCAGGCGTGTGGGTGGCGCGGAGGTCGTCTGAAATCTCCCAATCCGCGTCAGGATTGGTTTCATTATCAGGCGGCAGCGGCTTTGCATAGATCGCTGGCGGCGCACGGCGTGGCTTTTGTATGTGGTGAACCGTGTGGAAGAATTGCCCTGCTTTGGCGACGCGGTTGAATGTTCAGACTGTAATTGCAGACGAAGCCTATACGTCGTCTGAAATCGGGCAAGATAACCGAATTTGGCGGATTTTGGATGAACAAGGCGTTGCGTTCGAGCGTGTTAACGACCGTGCCATATTCGCCAAGGCAGAAATCATGGGCAGTCACGGCGCGCCTTATACCGACTTCCCGCATTATAAAAGAAGCGTGGCTGGCTTTGTTTCGGCAGCGGTTCGGCGGGCGGGATGCGGGAGGCGGACGCGCTGAAATTTTTCAGACGACCTCTGTTGAAATGCCGTCATTCCCAGCGTGGAACGGGCAGCAGGACATGGTTTCCGCACAGCGCGGCGGCGAAGATGAGGCGGACAAAACAAATGGCGGCAGTTTGAAGAAAATATCGGGTTTTATCCGATTATGAAGGGATTTTCCCGCCAGAAAAGGCACCAGCCGCTTGAGTGCGTATTTGAGCGCAGGCTGCATCTCGCCGCGCGTGTTGGCGACTGAAGCCGCAGGGCAGGGGTGCGGATGCTTGGTTGGACAACTTGATTCAGCGCGATTTCTATCAGCAGCTTGCTTACCACCGCGCCCGCATCGAGCCTGAATCTGCTGCCGAATCTGCGCCGTTTTCAGACGACCTGACGGAACGCTGGCGGCAGGGGGAAACAGGTTTCCCGCTTATCGATGCCGCCATGCGCAGCCTGAAATTGAGCGGCTGGCTGCATCCCGCTCTGCGTTCCCTGACGGCAGAATTTTTGTGTGGCGTCCTGCATCAGCCGTCCGAACACGGCATCGTTTGGTTCGCCACACAGCAAACCGATTTTGACCCCGCGTTGAACGAGGGCAACTGGCAAACCGCCGCCCGCAATGCTCACCGGCGCTCCATCAATATTATCCAAACCGCCCGCCGGCTTGATCCCGACGGCACATTCGTCCGCCGCCACATCCCCGAGTTGGCACATCTACCCGTTAATCTCGTCCATACCCCGTGGCTCGCCTCGTCTGAAATTGACGCACACGGCTATCCGCCGCCCGTCGTCGCGCCCCTAGAGCGTGATTATCGCTCGGTAACGGCTACGGGTTTCTCATCAAACGACCTCTTTAAGCGTAAAAATATAGTGGATTAACTTTAAACCATTACGGCGTTGCCTCGCCTTAGCTCAAAGAGAACGATTCTCTAAGGTGCTGAAGCACCAGTGAATCGGTTCCGTACTATCTGTACTGTCTGCGGCTTCGTCGCCTTGTCCTGATTTAAATTTAATCCACTATAGCTTGAAGAAGTCTGCCCTTGAAACACTTTTCTCCTTAAATCTCCTATCCTCAAACTTAAAACCGTCCCATTGTGGACGGTTAATTCATTTTTGAAATAAGCAAGTCAGGTTGCCTCAAGAGGTTGCCTCAAGAGGTCGTCTGAAAATTGTTTTGTTTTATTTTTCTAGAGCGGATTAATTTTAAAAACCGGTCGGGCTTTATCCTGTTTTTGATTCGGTATGAACTTAAGTTGTCATAAATATTTGAATGGCAATGGCTTTTATTCATTATTTTAAAAAAATCGATTGGCACTCAAACCATCGTAATTTTGCCCGCGTTATAACCCGTTTGATAAGCGGTATGAATTTGATATTTAACGGTAGTTACTAATTTATTTATTTTTGATATGATAAGTAAATTTTTTTAAAAAGGTAAAAACTATGAAAGGTATTATCAGGCTGGGAGATGCGACTACTCATGGAGGCGTTGTGGTTCAAGCGTCTTCGGATATGGTCATTGAAGGAAAGCCTGCCGCTCTGGTAGGCGATTTGGTTTCTGCCCCATACCCGGGCATGGCACCAATCCGATTATCGAAGGCAGTCAATATATGTCGTTTAAAGGGCGCGATGTCGCTGTGGACGGTTGTAAAACTGCATGCGGCTGCGCTTTGATCAGCAGTATGCCGACTGTCGGAAGCGACTAAGGGAATGGAATCTGCAAGGAGTTAAAGTGCCGGATTGTCGGAAATAAGATACAAAATTGCATAATCCTTTTTAGTGTTGCAGGTTTTTAGGAAGCACATGCCTGATTCGGGGCAGGTTTGGCAAAAAGCCTTTCATCTTAATAATTCAAAAGTTCTGATATTCAAAAATACAGATTAAGTTTTTTTAGATTTTAAGTTTATTTTTTTCGGAAGTTATTATGAAGCCAATTTTTACTGGCATAGTGGTTATTATTCTAAGCATCGTCAGTGCAGTCTTACTCTACTTTTTAGGTCATAAATTCGGAATCGATACATCTGCAGCCAAAGCGGTTGTGTGGGCGTGTATCACGGTAGTGACTTCATTAATATTCTTTATCCCTCTGTTGACACGAATGCTTTGGTCAGGCGTGTCTGACAGACATTCCAATTTGAAGCATCTGAATCCCGAAGATTTAAGCGGCGACAGTGCGGAATCTACCCATTTGATCGGCGTGTCGGAACGCTGGGAGCAGTTGAGACATATCCACTTGCTGACCAAGCAATATAAAAAAACACCGTAAGCCTTGGATTTTTTTGTGGTCACCAAGATACTGCCTTACTGGAAGCCTCTTTGCCGGATATCCGCCGTCAGTTGTGGGTGGAAACCGCATCGGCTATTTGGATTGATGCACAGGCTATGGAGCCTGCAGGCGGTTGGCAATATCTGAGGGGCGTGGGTAAACGTCCTGCCGAAGGCATTGTTTCGCTTCAGGCAAAAATCCTCAATTCACGAAAATGCCGCGCAATTGACCGAGTTGATGAAAAAGCTCGGATGGAAGCTGCCGATTAATCAGGTGTATCTGACCAATGAAGCCGATGAAATGCCATCAGCCATCAGCCATGCTTTGAAATATGGTTCGACTGTATCGGCAACGGAGTTGGCGAAAGAATTGGATCAGTTTGCCAACCAGTTGGCACCAGTGGGTACGCAGCTGATTGAGGAAGATTTGCGCCAAACACCTATTGCAAAACTGTCTGCGACATTGCCCTCTCAAAGTCAGGCTTTGGCAGATCATATTGCTGCTGAAAAACGGAGTTTGGGAAAAACTGGATACAGTTGCCGGCGTTTCGTTTATTCAAACCAACAATCCCGAACAATCAGGAGATTTGATTTACCGTGCGTTTAACGATCTGTCTGTTTTGGGTTCAGGTAAAAAACTGCATTTGTCCAAAACGGAAAAAACCTATCTGGCAATGAGTGCCGTAGCCTTGTTGGTCGGTAGTGTGTTTGCAGTGGGTGCGCACAGCAGTTATCAAGATATAGGTCGTCTGAATGCTGATTTGGAAAGTGTTCAGAAGGCAAAATCACGCTCGGAAAAAGTTGCAGCCTTAATCAAACTGCAACAAAGTATTGCCGAAATGGAATCCGCAGGGATTTCTTGCAATATACAGCCAAGTTCTTGGGCTATGAACATAGAAAAGAGCTGTTGGCTGCCGCGTATCGCAAATACGGGATTTTGGTTAAAGATGTCGTCAGCCGCCCTGCTACCGTATTCTTTGCGAATAAGTTGGATGGTTTGACTATGCTCGAAGGGCAGATTCCGGACGACTTTGAACTGCAAGACAGTTCTTATCAAGACCTGAAAGCATATTTGATGCTGACGTCCCATGTAGAGAAAACCAAAGACAAAAAAGATGCTGAGTTCCTGACGAAAAAAATTGCTGGAAATGCTGTCGGCGCAGAATGTTTCTACCAAAGATGCACAAATTTTGGCCCAATTTTTTTCGTACTGCGTATGGCTACCCATTCCGGTTGGCTGGAAACGGAGCAACCTGAATTGGTGTCACGAAGCCGTCAGATTCTGGTGGATTGGATCAACCGCGACCAAGGCAGTGAACAGTTATACAAACGTATCGTACAAGGTACGGATGCCAAGCTGAAAACCATCACATTGGCAGAGCTGCTGAATAAGGATTTGAAAGGCATTTGGAATGTCGGCAAACCTTTGCCCCGCGTGTATACAGTCGAAGGCTGGGAGAAATATGTTAAACCTGCTTTGGACCAAGCTGTTAAAGACAGCAAGAATACTGACTGGGTGCTGGGTGGAAACCTGCATCAGGCACCGGTGACGGAAGCTGCGATCAACAGTCTGAAAGAGCGTTATTTCAAAGAATATGCTGCGGCTTGGTATGACATGATGAACAGTATTACATGGCAGCCAAGGACGACCAATTTGATGCGGTCAATCAGTTCCACGTTTATGCAGATCCTCAGCGTTCCCCATTGGTGGCATTGTTCCATGCTGTAAAAGAAAGCAGCCAGTTGGACAGCAAAAAAATCGACGTAAATCCGGCGGTCGCCGATGCTGCAAAACGTGCGGCGGCAAGACAGCTGTCTGCCCGCTCGCGTAGGGTTGCTGATACGGTATTAAATTCACAGGCAGAAAAACATCAACGCCCTGGAAGGTAAAGTCAATGATTATCTGGCAGGACCGTTGGAAGCAGAATTTGAAAAACCTGCTGCAATTGATTGACGCGCAAATCAATCCGAAGAGCGATTTGAGCCTGCAACGTTACCTTGAGCGAGTGACGACCATTAAACAACGTTTGATTCAAATGGCGTCTTCTTCCGATACCGGTGGTGTAGCCAGATCGGCCGTGCAAGGAGTCTTGAACGGCGGAGACAATGAATTTCTTGAAGGTATGCAGTATGCGCGTTTGATTGAAGCTGGTGTGGGTGACAGATTGCCGCCGTTTGCGCGCAACGTTTTTGTCTTGCCATTTAATTCCGTATGGGATTCGATTGCAGGTGTGGCCCAAAAAGACATCAATAATCTGTGGGCAAGCAATTTTGTTAATCCTATGCAGTCCGAGTTGGGCGGCAGATATCCGTTTGCCAAATCAGAAACCGAAGTTTCGATTCCCGTATTGGCAAAATACTTGGATATCAACAAAGGCGCATTGAATCAGTTTATAACGACCCAATTGGCAGGTGTTTTGACCAAACAAGGCAATCAATGGATTGTGGCACCGGGAAGCGAATTGAAAGTCAATCCGGGATTGTTGCAACAGCTGAATAAATTGAGTGCGATTTCTGAGGATTTCTTCGTCAACGGAGAAGGTGGTTACAGCTTTGAGCTGAAGCCGACGTCTACTCAGGGAATTGTTCAATTCGACTTGGTTGTTGATGGTCAATCATTGAATTATTTCAACCAACAGACAGAGTGGAAGCCATTCAAATGGCCGGGTGATGTCAGCAATGCCGGTTTGCGTATTTCTTGGGAAACCGAGGCAGAAGGTATGCGTAAAACTCAGGAAATCAGCGGACGTTTCGGTTTCATCCGTATGCTTTGAAAAATCCAGGGTTACACCGATTGATGGAAGTACCTATCTGGTCGAGTTCCCACTGGAAAAAGACAAATTGATGCGCTTCTATATGCGGACCAATTCCGGTAAAGGACCGTTGGGACTGCTGGATCTGAAAAATATCCATCTGCCGAATAAGATTTTTTTGAGGTTAAATAATGATGACATTACCCCAATGGGTAAAGCCGATACTCGGTGATGAAGGCACATCCATCACCGATAACAATATCCATCGCTGGCAAGAATGGTTGGAGCCTGTTTCAGACGACCATCCTTGCGGCGAGGATGTCGCCTATACAGATGATTTTGAAGCCATCAAGATTGAGTTGGCCAAACTTTCGGGTATGGACTACCGATTGATTTTGGATGCTTCAGAACGCCTGCTGAAGCGTGAATCTAAAGACCTGAGGGTAGCAACCTATTACATTTTTGCCTCGCTGAGAGACAGAGGCTTGGCAGGTTTTTCAGACGGTTTGGAGATTTTTGTGCGGGTTGCTGCAAAAATTTCGATCAGTCGCTGTGGCCGAAAAAGCCTGTACAAAAACGTAATGCATTAAATTGGTTGTCCGGCGAAAGGGTGCTGGATACGCTTAAGAACGTGGGATTATCTGATTCTACGGAGCTTAAGCGGACATTATCGGCTTTGATGTGGTTGCAACATTACTTTGAGGGATGGGAAGAGGTAGTACGCCCCAGCTTATTTCCATTGTTGCAATATTTTGAAGAGTCATCTGTTCGTTTTTTTCATCTTCTCCAACAAGTTCAAGTCAAAAATCAAGAGACCAGTGCGCCTGTTGAGCAAGTGGCAACGCCGCAAATTCATCAAGAGAGTCGAGGGTCGTCTGAAAGTCTGACTGTCACAAAGGTTAACTCTTCTAAAGCCTTGCTTGACCAAGTCAGGATTAATGCTGCCTACTTGAGAGAACAGGATGATGGTTATTGGTCTGCAAACAAGATGATTCGAGCCGTCCGTTGGGGCGGATTGAACGGCATTCCTCCGCATCAAAAATGGTCAGACGCGTTTGAAGGCTCCAAGGGCAGATTTATTGGCAAACCTGAATCGTTTGGTTCAGGAGCAGCAATGGCGCGATTTGCTCGATAAAGTGGAAGCGGCTTTTTGGAAGGTGCTAATCACTATTGGCTGGATTTGCAATATTACGCATGGCAAGGTCAGCAGGCGCTAGGTGGTTTATATCTTTCCCAAGTTGAGTCGTCGCTATTTGAGTTGAAATCCTTATTGACCCGATGCGAAGGCCTGACCGGCTTGAGTTTTTGATAACGGATTCCCGTTCGTATCGGCTGATACGCTTAAATGGCTGGAAGAAAAGGGTCATGTCGTCCGCGCGCAAGCAGACGAGTAGTCAAGCCATTCAAAAAGCAGTGTTAGCGTCGCCATCTCAGACAGAAAAATCAAGAAAGTTACTGGCAACAGGCGCTGTTGCAAAACACAAGAACACGGTTTAGACGCTGCATTTGCTTGGTTGGAAACATTACCGAGTGGCAGACAGGTTCTGGGCAGGTTAAGAAATGGGTGATGATGGCGCGGTTGGCTGTAAGCGCTCAAAAAGAGGACTGGGCAGTGAAACTGTTGGAACAGGCTTCGAAAGCAGATGCAAGTGTTGACAGTTAAAGAGTGGGACAAACATTTTACGTTTGAAGTGTATGCCCTTTGGTATCAACTATTAAGTGAAAACCTTGATAATAAAGATATTGAGGCTGTCGGACAGCTTGAATTTTTACGGACAGAGTTGATGCAGGCTGATGTTGTCCGTGCATTGGAATTAATTTATTAAGCATATATTATGTCAGATCCCACATTACGCTATTATGAAGAAGAGATGCGGTATCTCAAAGAGGCGGGATTAGAGTTTTTCAAAGGCCCACCCTGATCGTGCCGCAATGTTGAATTTAGACAGGGTAGGTACGCGCGATCCTTATGTAGAAAGGCTGTTTGAAGGTTTTGCTTTTTTGACAGGGAGGATCAGACAAAAATTAGATGATGACTTTCCGGAATTGACGGAGGGGTTGGTCCATATGCTGTGGCCGCATTATCTGAGGATGATTCCTTCCCTGACTGTTTTGGAATTGATTCCGGATAATAAAAAGTTGCAAGGAGGGCAAGTCGTCAAAAAAGGATTGTCCGTTCAGTCCGAACCTATCAATATCAACGATAGATTGACCAGATGCTTGTATCGGACCACTGCTGATGTTGCGCTCCAACCTTTGAGCATATTGCATACATTGTTGGATTATGATGCGAATGGTCAAAGCGTCATCAAATTAACTTTTTGGTATCCACCGCAAATACAGAAAGAAAAATTTAGATTTTTTTCCAAAATCAGAATTTATATTTCCGCCGACGAACCGATTGCCTTCGCATTGCGTCATGCTTTGTTGAATCAGACAGCACGAATCAGCCTTCATCATGCCGAATTGCCATCCGCCGGCAATATACAGTTTAAGGCAGTCGGATTTGCTGAAGATGAAAGGTTGTGGGAGAAAGTCAATAACAGCTTCAGCGGCTACCAACTATTGCTGGAATATTTTTGTTTCAAACAGAAGTTTTTCTTTATTGATTTAGTGGGCATTGATGCCGGATCATGGTCGGAACGGATTAATGAGTTTAGCGTTAATGTGGTTCTTTCTAAGCAATACCCTTCCGAGCTTCGATTTCCTCCTGACTGTTTGAAATTGAACTGCGTGCCTGCCATCAATCTGTTTGATATGGAAGCAGAGCCTATCCGAGTGGATCATAAGGCGTTCGAATATCAGGTGAAGCCGCTGTTACATGAAGGTATGGCTGTTGAAGTTTATTCCGTCGAAGAGGTAGAGGCGGTTAATCATGAAACAGGCAAACGTTACCCCTATATTCCTTTTTCCTCATTCCAGCATCGTGGTGGTTTGATGAAATATGATGCGCCGGAAAGGTATTTCCATACCAAAGTCAAACAAGGCGTATCAGGAAGACATGAAACATTTATCATGCTTGGCGGATTGCTGTGGGATAGAAAAGATATATTGCTCTACCGAGACGCTTTCATTGAAGGTGGTCGGGACAAATGGCGCTTTGCCGCGTAAAAGTCTGAGGGAAACCCAGATTCAAGACGACGATATCGCCGGAACCAAATGTCAAAATGGTCAGAAACCTTACCACGCCGACATTGTCTTGCTATCCGCCGACAGAGGATAGATTCCAATGGCGCATATTGTCCCATTTGTCGCCCAACTATTTATCACTATTGAATGTCGACAGTTTGAAAGGTGCATTGTCCATTTACGACTGGACTGAAGACGAGCTGAACAAGCGCAGACTGAATGGTATTGTTGATGTCAAACATGAAACAGTACAGAGAATCGAGCGTGGCGCAGTCCACCGCGGAATTCATATTACCGTAATATTTGATTCGACCGCATTTAGCGGTGAGGCGGAAATTTATTTGTTCGGAGAATTATTGAACGAATTTTTTTGCAATGTATGCTGATTTGAACCTGTTTACCCGGTTCAGCATTGTTTCTCTGCCATCCGGGAAAAACATATACATGGAAAGACAGCAAAACAACTATCACACGAGTTTTAGAAACGGCGCACAAAAAGCGCCAAAGAAAATAACGACAGGCAAACGCTTCCCTTTATGGGAGATTCCTAGAAATAAAGCGCAGCGCGAAAGCGGGTCGTCTGAAATCTTCCAAGAGAAATTGGGGGAGTTTATTGTACGCAATGCGGCAACAATGAATTTCTTCCAATTTTGCCGGGTTCTGGAAACCCTTGCCGAAGGAAATGAAGAAAAGGCTGTCGAGTCAACCGTAAGATTTAGAAGGGTAAAGTCTTTATCTTTCCCTTCCGGGGAGATTGCATCGGTTGAATATGACGCAGAAGCCGATCTGCCGACTGTCAGGACGACATTTTTAGGTTTGTACGGTGTCGATGCGGTTTTGCCGGATTACTTCCTGAACGATATTGCGACACATAAAGACGGCAGTGAAAGCCTGGCAGCATTTTTAGATATTTTTAACCACCGAATCACGACCCTGTTTTTCCAAGCATGGAAAAAATACCGTTATCCGTTTCTGTTTCAACGGGAGGGGCAGGATGGCCTATCGCGTTCTCTCTTGCACCTAATCGGGCAAGGCATGGTCAACGGAAAATTCATGCATCCTCTGCTGGATAGCAGGATTTTGGGGTTGTTCAGTATTTTTTTACCAACGAACCCGAACCAAAGAAGGGATTGTCAGCATCGTCAGATACCTTCTTCCCTTTGCCGACGTAAAAGTAAAAAGAGTTCCAGCCGCAGTGGGTCATTTTTGAGAAGGACCGCAAACTGGGGAAAGCCGGTTTGCGGTTAGACGGGGAAGCGCATCTTTGGGCGGACGGATAAAAGATTACAGTCATTTGGTGCGTATTGAAATTACGCCCGATACATTTGACAACGCTCAGCTTCTGTTGCCAAAGCAGCAATTGCACCAAAAATTGCTCGAATTATTAAAACTCTATTTGGGTCGTCGTTTTGATGCGAGTGTTTACCTGAATATTAAAAACAATGGATACCCAAAAGCCGTTTGGAAAACAAATATTGGGGATTAATATCGGTTTAGGTGCGATGCACCAAGACAAACAAATAAAAAATAGCGAACTATACTTACTCAAACTAACTTCAAGAAAAACGGAAAAATCATGAATAAAAAACCAGAATTACGTCAGTCTGCTCATTAGCCCTTTTTATGCGCCATGCTTTCAGGATGCGGGATTTGGCAAGGCATGAAAGATGGAACGGTTGAAGCAACGAAAAGTGTTTTTTTATACCAAACTCAAGATTTTTGAAAAATCGACCTAATCTGCACGAAACGGTTTGAATCAAAACGAGCGCGGGCAGTCGCTGTCGACAGTCGTCCGAGTGTATCAGTTAAAAGACAAGCAAAATTATGAAGTTGCCTCATATCGCGATTTGCTCAATCAAGACAAAAACCATCTTGAGCAACGATCTGGCAGAAGGTTACAAGCAATATACCATCCGGCCGGGGGAAACCATCAGCTTTGATGAAACGCTGAATAAAGACACCAAATATGTCGGCGTCGTCGCTTTCTATAACAAAGTAGGGGAAGAGCAGACTTGGAAAATGTTGATTACCAAAAAGCAGCTGACCAATAAAAAACCGGTCGTTATCGAATTGGTGGATAACAAAGTCCTGCTTCAAGAGACGGTCAAGAAAGTCAAATAATGGATGCCGCACTCTATGAGAAACTGACCGGATTTTATTCCGACGGTTTGCCGATAGATGACCTGCCGGGCAGCTTCCAGTTGGTTCGCAGTGTTTTGGACAATATCCAACGCATTCTTAACAGCAGGAGCGGTTCCTTGAAACATCTGCCGGATTATGGGATTCCCGATCTCAGCATGGTTTATAAAAACCTGCCGTCCAGCGCGCATGACTTGCGGTATTTTTATGAGGAAAAACCTTGTTGAAATACGAGCCGAGATTAAGGAACTTGATATCCACCTCACTGAATCCAAAGACAATATCATGGTCTTGTGTTATCAGCTGGAATGCGAAATAGAAAACGTGGGTGCGGTAGTGATAGACACTTATTTTATGCCTGAGGGGACGGTTTCCGTTAAACGCAGCCGGACATAAGCTTTCTTTGGTGTGAATAGATTACTTTGAAAATTAAGAAATAAAATATGGTTAAACACATTTTTCCTTACTTGCGGCGTGTTGCTTTCAGCAACCGCTCAAACCGCCTTTGCCAAAGAGCTGGAAGGCATGTTGGTCACCAAAACAATTATGTCCGGATTCGAAGTTGTGATTTGAAAAAACAATTACACTTTGCTTCCCGGTAGCGGAAACGGCTATGAAGCTGCAGCGGAAATCATCAGCGTCAGAAAAAATACGCCTGAAAACACACCAATCTATGTCGGATTAAGAGGCAATCTGGAAAACACCAATTTTTTGATTTCAGGCATTGATTTCATCAAAAATGGGCGAGAGCTGTCATGTGCCGCATACCGAAACTCCGCCTGCCGAAGTCGTTATTCGAGAGTATCCGCTTAATCAGCAGAAATCAGGGTTCGACAGGAGGCAAGCCTGAGTCTAAACAAGACAATGCGAAATTAAAAGCTACGGAATCCCAACAAGCTAAGGCAGAACAGGACAAACCGGAAGAAACGGCAGGCAAGTCAGAAGAGCCGATTCCTTATCCTGAAGTTACACAGACTAACCAATCGGAAGACGGTAAAAAGTCTGAAGGTAATTCAAATTCAGACGACCTCGTTAAAGAAAGTGTGAAAACGGAGGATGTCAAACAGACAGATACCGAGAAATCTGATCGCACAACTGCTGGCTCGGCGACACAGGAAGGATCAAATACAACTGCGCCAACCGAGAAAAAACCGTAGAAAACAAGGAAATTGATACGTCGGCTAAAGCAGAAGCATCTGAAACGGTAGAAGCACCAACCAAATCAGAAATGTCTGAAGTGGTAGAAGTGCCAGTTAAAGCAGAAACGCATGAAACAGTAGAAGCACCAATCTGATTTGAATCACTTGAAAAGGTAGAAACGCTGCCAACCAAGACGGAAATTTCTGCAACCGAAGAAACGCCAGCCCAAACGGAGGCGCCTGCAACAGTAGAAACAAGGGTAACAACAGAAACTACGCCAACTACGCAAGCTCCGGTAGCGGAAGAAGTTTCGACAAAAACAGTTGATGTAGAGGAGCATACGTCCGTATCGGAGTCTGTGGCTCCTGTGGTTTTGCTGGCAGAAAGTCAGCCGGTAGAAGCCGCTACCGTATCCGAATTGAAGCCTGAAACCGGTAAGCAAGAGACTCCATCGGTAGAGCATGAGCCTTTGGCGCCGCAAGTAGATATCCAACGCGAAGAAACGCATTCTGCACACAACACGCTGCCGGCAACGCCAATGACTACCGAAACATCTGCGTCACAGACAGAGCCTCCTGTTGTGAATGAAGAAACGTCAGTGCAGCCCGTTTATGTCAATAAGGTCATCGTGCATGATGATGACGCATATGAATAAAAAGGCAGGCAAGCCCAACAAAATAGCAGAGTCGATTTGTTGTTTTTCCATATAAAAAGGTCGTCTGAATCTTTTTCAGACGACCTTTTATTATGAATTGATTTTAGCGATACAACATTTTTTTCGTATCCTTGATTAAAGAGAAAAATTTCCTCACGCTTAGGAAGCAAGAAGTAAATCGGTTTTATATTGGATTAACTTTTAAACCAGTACGGCGTTGCCTCGCCTTAGCTCAAAGAGAACGATTCTCTAAGGTGCTGAAGCACCAGTGAATCGGTTCCGTACTATCTGTACCGTCTGCGGCTTCATCGCCTTGTCCTGATTTAAATTTAATCCACTATATATGAACCTCGTTACCTTTTAATTTTGAATAATCTGCCTCAGCTGATGAGAAAGAGGGGATAGCGCGGCTGACTTGGTCATATTGGTTTTGTGGGTTATGCGGATTTTTTGCTTTTAAATGCCGCTATTTGTCAGCGTGTTATTTTGTGTTCGTTCTTTGTTTTTCAGACGACCTCTGATGGTAAATAGGTCGTCTGAAAACAGCTTACCAAGACAGATAGAACATGGCTTTGGCAAAAAATACGATGAACAGCATATGAGAAAACACGACGGCGTGGATGTATTTGGACCAGCCGACGGTCAGGGTGCGCCGTGCCATTTTGACGACGGCGATGGCGAAATGGACGAGGACGCTGACTGCCAACAGGATTTTGAGGGTGAGGAACGTACCGAATGAGGTGGCGAAGGGTTGACTCAAAAAGGGCAGGTAGCGGTTGAATACCATGACGATGCCGCTGATGAAAAAGCGTAATGACGACGGGCGGCATAACGCGGACGGCGCGGTAGGACATGGCGCGTTCGACTTCGCGGCGCGATTCGCGTGAGACGCGGCCGGTGTGCATGACGGACAAAACCAGCATTTCGAAAAATACGCCGCCGACAAAGGCGATGGCGCAATAGAGGTGGATGATGTGGGCGATGGCGTAGAGACTCATGACCGTGTTCCGAAGTGGATATTCAGGCGAAATTGTATCATCAGTCGGGCGGTTTCAGACGACCTTTTTCCTTATTGTCGGCTCAATAGCCGGTATCGCTCGGGATGTGCAAAGAAGCCATTTTGTTTATTAGGGCAGTTCGATAGTTAAGGAGCAAAAATAGTTTTAAGATCTGGTAATAAAATCGGGTATTTTATTTAACATATCGGTCTATTTTAAAGTTAACCCCCTATACACTATACTGTTGCCACATTTCATGATGATGAAGAGGAAAAGATGAATAAATTATTGTCTCTGTTGGCTGTTTGTTTGGCGATTGTGCCGTTGTCTGCATGTAAACAGGAGGTTTCGGAGAAACCGGCAGCAAAGCAAGAAAAAGCGGCTTCTGTTGTTATTCGTCCTGAATTGAATTGGGATACCCCTAAATTAACCAGTAATGTTTGGAAAATCAGCAAATCGGGGCAGCCGGATTCTTATTTGGTCGGTACCATCCATATCGGTAAGCCCAATGCCACCTTGTCTAAAGATGCAAAGAATCTGCTGGCATCTGTCGAACAGTTGGTTACCGAGGCCGATATGCTGCCCCAGCTCAATGATGAAGAGATGGCGAAATATCAAGAGTTTATGCAAAAAATTTATAGTCAAGATTCTTTGAAATCCAAGTTGGGCGATAAGAATTTTGAACTGTTGCAACAGGACTTTATGAAAAAGTCCGGAGTTGGCTCAGATGGCACCGTACATCGACCACATGCATCCTTGGGCGGTGTTGCTGTTTGCTTTAAGTATTTATCCGCCTGAATACAGCAACCAGACAGGTGTGGATATTTTGCTGTCGAAAGCGGCACAAGAGTCCGTAAAAACACGCCTTGCTTTTAGAGGATGTGATGGATTTTTCTCAAATTTTTGCCAGTCAGCCGGAAAAAGTTGATGATTAAAAATGTTGACATTGAGAACGAATGAAGAGTATGCCGAACGGGAAACCAAACGTCTTTTCAATGCCTATGAGAAAGGAAAGTTCGAGGATTTACCTTTGGTGCAAACTGAATTCGAAAAAGGAATTTGCTCAAAAAGTATCCCGATACTATTCCCGCTTTATCTTGGGTACGCAGCGATTTGCTGATTAAGCGCAATCAAAGTTGGCTGCCGAAAATCAAAGAGATATCTGCTAAAAAGAAAACGGTGTTTGCCGTAGGCATCATGCACCCTAATGTCTGAGCAAGGCTTGATTGAGAAGTTGCGCAAGGAGGGTTATCAGGTGACGCCGGAGCCTTCAATCTTGATGTGGTAAAGCGTAAAACGTCGTCTGAAAAAGGTTTCAGACGACGTTTTATAATGAAAAATCCAAAAAACCGACCGCGAGATACAGCGGTCGGTTTGTTTTTGGGCGGGTTGTTGGTATCAAGGGGCAGAAAAAGGTCGTCTGAACGCTTGGTGTTCGATTTTTTTGTTTCAAATATGGCAAGAAACATGATGGGCGTGAAGGCATAGATGGTTTCAGACGACCTTTGCATTGTCGCGACAGGTTTCCCATGTAGTTTATAGTGGATTAACTTTAAACCAGTACGGCGTTGCCTCGCCTTGTCGTACTATCTGTACTGTCTGCGGCTTTCGTCGCCTTGTCCCTGATTTAAATTTAATCCACTATATTTTATGGGGAGGATTGCTCGAAATTTAATTGTCGGATGGCGCAGACCGCTTATAAATAAAGGGATTGTGCAATTGAAAACTGTATGATTTCAAATTGTAAATTAATCTTTTAAATGACGTTTGGTTTTTAAAAACGACCGTTTGTTAGAAAGTTAAGACGGGCGCATTTTTTTAAATAATAAGATACGGGAAATTATCACAGGGAAAAAATGTTATTGTTAGTATTATTTTTGCATGATACTTTTGTCTCGCTTGTAATTGCTGCCTTTATCGTGGCATCAATTCGCAGAAAAACGGTTTGCTTACGATGTCAGCCGCGATTACGAATACGGTCAATTGCCCAAGTCGGCGACAATCAGTTTGCGTGAGGGCGAACTGATCTTGCCCGACACCATCGGCGCGAATGATACGGTAATCGCCAGAATCAACGTGAAATCAGGTTGGCTGGGCAGATTGGTGATGCCTTGGATCGGCGTCAAAACCAACCGCGGGGAATGGCGGGCGTATGTCGAACATGGCGGCAACGGCGCGCGCTACCTCAATTTGACCGATACCTTCGACGACGGCAGCAGAAAAATTACATTAAGCGGCAACCGCGTGTCCCTGCCTGATCAGGAAGTCGAATTGTCGGTTTATCCGCGCGAGTGTTTGAGCGGTAAAAATCCTGGTCCTTGCGCCCCATGCGGATGATGCGGAATTGGCGGCTTACGGATTATATGAAAAACATGCTGCCGATACGTTGGTGGTTACGATTACCGCAGGGGAGGGCGGCAGCTTCCATTACAACAATCTGTATGCGCGCAATCCCGAGCAAATGCAGGCGCAGTATCTGCAAAAGGGCAGGATGCGCGTATGGAACAGCCTGACCGTGCCGCTTTTGGCAGGCGTGTCGTCTGAAAACATTTTGCAGCTCGGCTATTTTGACAGCACATTGCAAGTCATGAAGCAGAATCCCGATGCCGATGTGAAGTCGACCAAACTGGATACGGCGGATGTCAATCTGTTCCGCCGTGCCAATACTTCGCCTTTATCCAAGGGCTTGAACGGCGGCTCGAATTGGCGCGGTTTGGTCAATAATCTGGCCTATATTATCGAGACCTTCCAGCCCGACATCATCGTCAGCCCGTCGCCCAATATTGACGCACACAAAGACCATCAATATACGACGATTGCTGCGGTTGAAGCGTTGAAACAACTGGATTATCGGAAAGGCTCGCTGTTTTTGCATACGCTGCATTTTTTTGAGCGACGATTTCCGATCGGCAAGTCCGGCTCGATGTTGAGCCTGCCGCCGATGTTCGGTCAGCCGTTCCATTTCCACCCGTTTATTCCCCTGCCTTTGAACAAGGAAGAGCAGAACCGCAAACTGCTGGCGCTGGACGCGATGAACGATATCCGCCCCAACGCCAACGGGTATGCGGACTGGAAAACCATGATATTCCGCGGCTTGAACGGCTTGCGCCATCATGTATTTGATATCGATAAGGATTTGGTCAACCGCTTTGTCCGCAGCAACGAGTTGTTTTACGTCGTTCCCGTCAGCGATGTGCATCAGGAAGACAGTTATCAAAAATCGTCCAATGCGGCTGATTGGGTCGGGTTTCAAATCATTGCCTGCCTGAATGTCGGATAAAAAGAGAAATTGAGCGAAGTTCCGGCAAGGAGCAGGCTACTGCCGCATACGTTGGCAGTTGATATACAAAGGTCGTCTGAAAACCTATAATGGCAAGGATTTCACACCTGTTGCCCGCCATGCCGATTTACTTTATTTCCGATTTGCACCTGAGCGAATCCCATCCCGAATTGACCGAATTGTTTTTGCGCTTTATGCGCGAAAAAGCACCAAAGGCGCGTTCGGTTTATATTTTGGGGGATTTGTTTGATTTTTGGATAGGCGACGACGAACAATCCGAATTGACCCAAACCGTCGCGCAAGCGATTCAATCGGTCGTGCAGCGCGGGGTGGAATGTTTCTTTGTACACGGCAATCGGGATTTTTGATCGGAAAGCAATTTGCAGCGCAATCCGGTATGAAGTTGCTGCCCGAATATGCGGTGGTCGATTTATACGGCAGTTCCGCCTTGATTTGCCACGGAGATACTTTGTGTATCGATGATGCGCGTTATCAGAAGTTCAGAAAGGTTGTTCACCAAAAAATGGCTGCAACGCCTGTTCCTAAGCCTCGCCGCTTGCCCTGCGCCTGAAAATCGCCCGCAAAATACGCCGAACCAGCAAACAGGGCAAACAATATAAAGCTGCCGAAATCATGGACGTCCAGCCGCAATTTACCGCAGACATTGTGCGTCGGCATCATGCCCAACTGTTGATTCACGGACACACCCACCGTGAGCATATCCATCAGGAAGACGGCTTTACCCGTATCGTGTTGGGGGATTGGAAGCCTGATTACGCTTCCATACTGGAGGTTGACGAACAAGGTTTTCGGTTTGTTCCTTTATAAATTTGCGGGGCGGTGGCGGGTAAAAATACAGGGGCTTGGGTTCAAGCTTTCATCTCGGTACGATATTTCAACTGTTCCGTATGGTTTGAATATGATTTGAATCACTAAAACATCGTCTCTTGTAAAACAGCTTCACTTTAAAGTCATCATCAGAAAGGTCGTCTGAAAACCCACAATCGGGTTTTCAGACGACCTTTCACTTTCTCAACTCAACATCAGAATTTCGCTTGCAGCCTCAACCAAGCGGTACGGCCGGGTTCGTCGACGCGCAAGGTTTGCGTGCCTGCTGAAGGGTCGCCGCCTTTGCTGACGAATTCGGCGTAGGTTTTGTTGAACACGTTGTCTATACCGGCCTGCAAGGTGGCGTATTTGCTGAATTTCCAGCCGGCATTGAGCGAGAGTACGCCGAAGCCGGAAGAGGCGCCGATGTCCCTGTCCGACGATATTGCCTTGACCTTTTGCTGTAACGGTTTTGTTTCGCCACGACGCGCCATAACGCGCCTGCGCTGAATTTGCCGTTGTCGAAGGCGAGGGTGTTGTTCCACTCGAGCGGCGGAGTTTGTGCCAAAGGTTTGCCGTCGGTGCGGTTTTTGCCGTGGGTGTAGGCGAGGCTGCTGCCGATTTCCCAATTAGGGTGCAAACGTCCATTTGACTTCGGCTTCGCCGCCGAAACGAGAGGCTTTTAACGTTGCGTACGCCTAAATCCGTGCCTTGGCGTTCGAGTATGATGAAGTTTTTGACATCGCTGCCGAATACGGATACGGAGGCATGGAGGTTGGGACGTTTCCAGATGATGCCCGCATCGATTTGGCGGTTTTGCTCGGGATGGATGATTTTCTTTTGGCGCGCAGACGTTCCCAGTAGTCGGGCGAGCGTTCGGCAATACCGAATCCGGCGTAGTATTTTCAAGCCGTTATCCGTATCACGTTCCCAACGTAAGAAACCGGAATTCAAGTTGAATTTCTGATGTTTCAAAGCGGGATCGGTTACGTCTGCGGAATCGTAATGCGCTTTGACACGGTCGTGGCGCAAGCCTGCTACCCAACGTTGTTTGTCGGTTTGCTGCCAAGCGGCTTCGGTGAAAAATGCCCCATTGTTTGAAACTTTGATTGGGCATATAGGGCTTGTGGCGGTAACCGTCGCCGCCGCGCTCCATGCGGGCGACGTGTACGTCGTCCATATAATCTACGCCGGTTTGCAGGTTGAGATTATCCCAATCGAAGGTGGCTTTCAGACGACCCTGTGTCGGTGTTGCGTTTGGGGTTGTTGGCGTTTTTAATCTGTTTGCCTGCCGGATTGCGGATGGTGCGCAGGCTGTAGCGTGTCCATGACGTGGTCGATTTCGCTTTCACCGTAGCGCAATTCGAGTTCGCTGGAACCAAGGGGTGAGGTTGCGTTGGGTAAAGCGGACGTTCCATGCGTCGCGGTCGAATTTGCTGCCGTCCATCATGCGGTCGGCGTAGGCGACTTTGGCCCTGCTTCGTTCGTATGTGCCTGCGATGGTGGTGTTTTTCGGTCGGGGTGATGTCCAGTTGCAGCATTTGGCTGTCGCGTTTGAAATGGGAGTGGACGCGTTTGCCGTCGCCGTCTTTGTAGTCGCCGGCTTCGTTATGGGAAATATTGCTGCGGACGTAGCCGTATTTGCCGCCGAACTCGGCTTCAAGCGAACCGTCGCGGCGGTCGTTGCTGCCTGCGGTCAGGGAGGCGTTGATGTTGTAGGGTTTTTCGCTGAAATCAGGGTCTTTGCGGATGAATTGTACCGAGCCGCTGACCAAACCCATGCCTTGGGTTACGGTTTGCGGGCCTTTGGTGACGACGACTTTGTCGAAAGAATTCGGGTGGATGTAGGCAGTCGGCGGGTCCATACGCATGCTGCAGCCGCCGTAAATAAACTGGTCGTCTGCGTTAATCGACAGGCGCGAACCGCCCAAACCGCGGAACAATGGATCGCCCGAGCTTCCGCCTTTGCGGATGATGCTCATGTTAGGGCACGGATTGTAAAAGGGTCCGCACCGTCTCCGGCAGGGAGGGTTGCAAAAGCAGCTGGGGTTGAAAGTAACGCTATTGGCTTTTTTTGTTGTGTGCCGGTGACGGTAACGGGGGAAAGGATAACAGTTTCTTCGGGAACAGGGTCTGTGTCCGCCCAAGCCTGGGAGACGGCTAAGGCAATCGGCAGAAGGAGTAACTGGTGTTTCATTCTTAGAGCTCCTTTTATTGGTTTAGTTCATTGTGCGTAGTTAATTACTACTTTGGTAGTATAAAGAATGTCAGGTAGTTTGTGAGGAAGAAAACGGTTTTATTTAATTTAAGTCAATATTTTCGAGGCATAATTAAATTATTTGAATAATAGTAATAACAGTGTTGATTAATTGCCTATTTTTCCGTTTGGCAGGAAGAAGGGATAAGGCTGTTACAGGGATAAAGAGGGTGGTGTTCGGGAGCGGGATGCAAACCTGTTTTGGTATGTTGATACGGCGTGTCCTTTGGCATTCCGTTTGTAGTCATTACGATATTTCAAACAGCAAAAAGGTCGTCTGAAAATTTTTTTCAGACGACCTTGGTTTTACTGGGAAACTCCTGACAACCGATGCAGACGGTTTATTTAAACCAACCCCTGACGCGCTCCAGCCCGCCGAAATTGATGCAGGCATCGGCGACTGCCTGCGCTTTCGGTTTGGCGCGGTAAGCTACGCCTACGCCGGCTTCTTTGAGCATCGGAATATCGTTCGCACCGTCGCCCATCGCCAACACCTGATGCGGCTGCAATCCGAGGCGGTCGCGGTATTCGCGCAATAAATCCACCTTGCCTGCGCGTCGATGATTCTGCCTTTCAGACGACCCGTCAGCTTGCCGTTTTCATTTCCAAAAATATTGGCGTGTTGGTATTCGAAGCCGAGGCGTTGTTGCAGCCTTTCGGTGAAAAACGTGAATCCGCCCGACACCAGCATGAATTTCACGCCGTGCGCCTTACATTCGTCCAGCAAAAATTCCGCGCCGGGCGAGAGCCGCAAAACGTTTTCATAAACCTCCGTCAAAACCCGCTCGTCCAATCCCGCCAGCAGGGCGACGCGGCTGCGCAAAGACTGCTCGAAATCCAATTCACCGCGCATCGAGTGTTCGGTAATTTCCGCCACGCGGTCTTCAAAGCCGACGCCCGCCGCAATTTCATCGACGCATTCAATGGTAATCAGCGTCGAATCCATATCGCTGACAATCAGCCCGAGTTCGCCGAACGCCCTATCGGGCAACACGGCGTGGTCGATTTGACGGCTGTCCAGCAACGCCGCGTCTGCCCCTGTTTAAAGAAAAGCCTTCTTCAACGATAAAACGCATACGCTTTTCATCGGCGTAATCAGGTTCGGGCAGGCGGGAGAGGAGGGCGGAAGGCAGGGCTTCGGCGGAGGGGAATTGGAGGACGAGGGCGTGCGGCATGGCGGTGGCTCAAAAAATGCGGATTATATAGTGAAACAGTGAAAAATGTTACGGCACCCAAGCCGTATTTTTCGGAAATGATTTCAAACGCAGACGGCAGTATGTGTAAGGCAATACAGGGAGGAAATGCCGAATTGTCGGCTTGCCTATTGCCAGTCCACTGAAAAATTCGCTATAAAGGGGATTATATGGAATATATTAACATTTATATACAGACAACCTAAAAAGGATTCAGAGATGAAAATCGGTATCCCACGCGAGTCATTATCCGGCGAAACCCGCGTCGCCTGTACGCCTGCCACCGTTGCCCTGTTGAGTAAACTGGGCTTTGAAACCGTTGTCGAAAGCGGCGCAGGTTTGGCGGCGAGTTTGGACGATGCCGCTTACCAAACAGCAGGCGCGACCGTTGCCGACAAAGCGACGGTTTGGGCCTGCCCTTTGATTTATAAGGTCAACGCGCCGTCCGAAGGCGAGCTGCCGCTGCTCAAAGAAGGGCAAACCATTGTCAGCTTCCCGTGGCCGCGCCAAACGAGGCTTTGGTCGAGCCTTGCGCGCCAAGAAAGTGAACGCGCTGGCGATGGACATGGTCGCCCCGTATTTCCCGCGCGCAGGCTTTGGACGCTTTGTCTTCGATGGCAAACATCAGCGGCTACCGCGCCGTGATTGAAGCCGCTAACGCCTTCGGCCGTTTCTTCACCGGTCAGAATTACCGCCGCAGGCAAAGTGCCGCCCGCGCAGGTTTTGGTGATTGGTGCAGGTGTGGCGGGTTTGGCGGCGATTGGTACGGCAAACTCGCTCGGCGCAGTGGTGCGCGCGTTCGATACCCGCTTGAAGTGGCGGAACAAATCGAATCGATGGGCGGTAAGTTCCTGAAACTCGACTTCCCGCAAGAATCGGGCGGCAGCGGCGACGGCTACGCCAAAGTGATGAGCGACGAATTTATCGCCGCCGAGATGAAACTCTTTGCCGAACAGGCGAAAAGAAGTGGACATCATCATTACCACCGCCGCCATTCCGGGCAAACCCGCGCCCAAACTGATTACTAAAGAAATGGTGGAAAGCATGAAATCCGGCTCTGTCATCGTCGATTTGGCGGCGGCGACGGGCGGCAACTGCGAACTCACCAAACCGGGCGAATTGTTTGTGACCGACAACGGCGTGAAAATCATCGGCTACACCGATATGGCAAACCGCCTTGCCGGACAGTCTTCCCAGCTTTACGCCACCAATTTGGTGAACCTGACCAAAGCTGTTAAGCCCGAACAAAGACGGCGAAATCACGCTGGACTTCGAAGACGTGATTATCCGAAATATGACCGTTACCCGCGACGGCGAAATCACCTTCCCGCCTCCGCCGATTCAAGTTTCCGCCCAGCCGCAGCAAACGCCGTCTGAAAAAGCCGCGCCTGCCGCCAAGCCTCGAGCCGAAACCCGTTCCCCTGTGGAAAAAACTCGCGCCCGCCGTCATCGCCGCCGTGTTGGTACTGTGGGTCGGCGCGGTTGCACCCGCAGCATTTTTTGAACCACTTTATCGTGTTCGTCCTCGCCTGCGTTATCGGCTACTACGTCGTCTGGAACGTCAGCCACTCGCTGCATACCCCGCTGATGTCCGTAACCAACGCCATTTCCGGCATCATCGTCGTCGGCGCGCTGCTGCAAATCAGCCAAAGGCAACGGCTTCGTTACCCTGCTGGCCTTCATCGCCATCCTGATTGCCAGCGTCAACATCTTCGGCGGCTTCTTCGTAACACGCCGGATGTTGAATATGTTTAGGAAAGGGTAAAAGCATGACTTTAGCCTATTGGTGCATCCTGATTGCATCGCTGCTGCCGCTGTTTTGTTCCTTCATCGCCAAAGCGCAGGGCGGTTTTCAGCCGTCGGACAACCGAAATCCGCGCGATTTCCTCGCCCGCACGCAAGGCTTGTCGGCGCGCGCCAATGCCGCGCAGCAAAACGGTTTTGAAGTGTTCGCCCCGTTTGCCGCCGCCGTTTTGGTGGCACACGCCACAGGCAATGCCGCGCAAGCGACCATCAACCTTTTGTCCATATCGTTCATCGCCTTTCGCATTGCTTATATTTTCAGTTATCTGAAAGACAAACCGAGCCTGCGTTCGGCAATGTGGACGGGCGGATTTGTCTGCACCATCGGGCTGTTTGTAGCCGCTGTCTCGACAGCGGGGTCGTCTGAAAACGAGTGCAGCGAGTTTCGCTAAAACGAGCGCAGCGAGTTTTCAGACGACCTGGAAGCCAGTTTTCGAATATGAGGATTTCGACCATGAAAAGCAAAATGCCTGTGCGGCAACGTATCTTTAGAAGTAGAACACGACAAACACGTCCATGCCTGCCATTGCTCAATGTGCCGCATTTGGGGCAGCGGCGCGACGTTTTCGCTGATTGCCGCCAAGCCGCCTAAAATCGACGGCGGTGAAAACATCGCCCGCTACCATTCGTCCGAATGGGCGGAACGCGCGTTCTGCAAAAACTGCGGTACCCACCTGTTCTACCATTTCCTGCCGAACGACAGCTATTTTCGTCTTCGCCGGACTGTTTGCCGACAACGCCGATTTCAAATTGGAAGAGCAGATTTTCATCGACGCCAAAGCCCCGTATTACGAACTGGCAAACGACACGCCCAAGCTGACCGAAGAAGAATTTTTAGCACAATTCGGCAGCGAATAGGCAACCCGATACAGAGGTCGTCTGAAAACCCGAGTTCCAGATTTTTCAGACGACGTTGAATCAACCATCCCAATAGTCGGAGAACCCTATGAACCTGTCCCCGAACAAACCGCCGCTCAACTGCGCTGTCCGCATGACGAAGCGGGAGCAGCGTTCGGGCAGATGATGAACCTGCGCAACCTGACACAGATTCTCGGTTCGTTTGAAGCGGTGCAGCTGCAAAACGGAGACCGCATCCTAGAAACGGGTTGCGGCAACGGCGAGGGCTGCTCGGCTACATTTTGTCGCAGGCAGAAAACCCTGCATTACACAGGTTTGGAAATTTCTCCGTTAATGCACGCACAGGCGCAGGGCATTCAATGCCCCGTTTCTCGAAGCAGGGCTGGCGAATTACCGGCTGTACGACGGCGGCGCGCTGCCTTTTGCCGATGAAAGCTTCGACAAAATCGTTTCCGTCAATACCGTCTATTTTTGGGACGACGCGCCAAGCGTACTTTCGGAACTGAGCCGCGTGCTGAAAATCCGGCGGGCGACTATGCCTGAATTTCTGCGAAAAAGACTTTATGGCGAAACTGCCGTTTGCCGCGCACGGCTTCGCGCCCTACGATGCCGCCGACATCCGCGCCCTGTCGGAAAACCTGCCGTTGCGCTGCATTCGGGAACAGCGAAGCCGCGATTGGGTGGTCAGCAAAAGCGGCAATCTGGTGCGGAGGGAGTTTGTCATAGTCGTCTTTGAAAAATACTAAGCATCAGGGTCGTCTGAAAACCCGAAATTCAGTTTTTCAGACGACCCGATTAAAAACACAGTTACTTTCACAAATAATTGGAGAATCACCATGTCTTCAGGACTCGTTACAGCGGCGTACATCGTAGCCGCGATACTGTTCATCTTCTCGCTGGCGGGGCTGTCCAAGCAGGAAACCGCCAAGCAAGGCTGTTATTCCGGCGTAGCGGGGATGGCGGTCGCCTTGTTCGTTACCGTGTTTTCCGAAAACACCCACGGACTCGGCTGGATCATCATCGCCATGCTCATCGGCGCCGCCATCGGCATCTACAAAGCCAAAAAAGTAGAAATGACCGAAATGCCCGAGCTGATTGCACTTCTGCACAGCTTTGTCGGCTTGGCAGCCGTTTTGGTCGGCTTCAACAGCTATATCGAGCCGGGCAACGTTTCGCACGATATGCACACCATCCATCTGGTCGAAGTCTATTTGGGCATCTTCATCGGCGCCGTAACCTTTACCGGCTCGCTGGTCGCGTTCGGCAAGCTCAACGGCAAAATCAGCAGCGCGCCGCTGCAACTGCCCGCCAAACACAAGCTCAACCTCGCCGCATTGGTTTTATCCTTTATCCTGATGCTGGTGTTCGTATCCGTTGACGGCAGCGGCTTCATCCCTGATCCTGATGACCCTGATCGCCCTCGCATTCGGCTGGCATTTGGTCGCCTCCATCGGCGGCGCGGATATGCCCGTGGTCGTGTCCATGCTGAACTCCCTACTCCGGCTGGGCGGCCGCAGCGGCAGGCTTCATGCTCTCCAACGACCTGCTTATCGTCACCGGCGCACTCGTCGGCTCCAGCGGCGCGATTCTGTCCTACATCATGTGTAAAGCCATGAACCGCTCCTTCATCTCCGTGATTGCAGGCGGTTTCGGTACCGACGGTTCCGCCGCAGCCTCAGGCAGCCAAGAAGTCGGCGAATACCGCGAAGCCAAACCCGCCGAAGTCGCCGAAATGCTGCGCAACGCCGGCAGCGTCATCATCACTCCGGGCTACGGCATGGCAGTGGCGCAGGCGCAATACCCGTTGCCGAAATCACCGAGCTTTTGCGTAAAAACGGCACCGAAGTACGCTTCGGCATCCACCCCGTCGCCGGCCGCCTGCCCGGTCATATGAACGTATTGCTCGCCGAAGCCAAAGTCCCCTACGACATCGTTTTGGAAATGGACGAAATCAACGACGACTTCCCCAGAAACCGACGTAGTGCTGGTTATCGGCGCGAACGACACCGTCAACCCAGCCGCCCAAACCGACCCGAACAGCCCGATTGCCGGCATGCCCGTATTGGAAGTGTGGAAGGCAAAAAGAAGTCGTCGTCTTCAAACGCTCGATGAACACCGGCTACGCAGGCGTACAAAACCCGCTGTTCTTCAACGAAAACAGCGTAATGTGCTTCGGCGACGCGAAGAAAAACCGTTGACGAGATTTTTGGCGGAATTGAAGAAATAACATCTGAAGCTAAGACAAAAGGTCGTCTGAAAACCCTGATTCCAAGGTTTTCAGACGACCTTTTCTATGAACAAATCACGCCGAACACTCCACCGCCGTCATTCCCGCCCCCTGCATACGCGAGGACAGGCTACGACGTGAATCCATCGGAAATTCTAAGAAACTGATGTTTGAAAAACAGTTGCCGAGATTTAAAAGTGGATTCCCGCCTGCGCGGGAATGACGGTGAGTGCGACAGAAATCTATGTCTCTACGCGCAACCTGCCCCTCTCCCGTCCAGCGGGAGAGGGCTGGGGAAAGAGGGTGGTTTTACGGGTTGTACAGATTTGATTTTCCCTCAAGTTGCAAAGCCACCCCCATCCTAACCTTCCCCCGCCGGACGGGGAAGGAATAAGGTTGTTGATATGGTAAAAGGTCGTCTGAAACTGAAAACTTGGTTTCAGACGACCTTTTCTTATAAACAAATCACGCCAAACACCCCGCCGTCGTCATTCCCGCGCAGGCGGGAATCCATCGGAAATCCTAAGAAACAGATGTTTGAAAACAGTTGCCGAGATTCAAAGTGGATTCCCGCCTGCGCGGGAATGACGATAGTTGGGCAGAAATTTATACCGCGACTTGCAGCCTGCCCCCTCCCGTCCGGGCGGGAGAGGGCTGGGGAGAGGGTGGCTCTATGGGTTGTACGAATTTGATTTTACCTAAAACCGCGAAGCCACTCTCATCCTAACCTTCCCCCGCCGGACGGGGGAAGGAACAAGTTGCCGTTGCAGCAACGAGTAGCGTGGGCTTTGCCCGCGAAACTTGCCGTATGTTAATTCAAAGGATGGCTGTGTTTTTATTCATTCGTGGGCAAAGCCCACGCTACTCGAGTTACTCCAAGCCTGCGTTGATTGAATAAACGAGGGTCGTCTGAAACCGCAAACTTAGTTTCAGACGACCTTTTCTTATAAACAAATCACGCCAAACACTCACCGCCGTCATTCCCGCGCAGGCAGGAATCCATCAGAAATCCTAAGAAACAGATGTTTTGAAAAACAGTTGTCGAGATTCAAAAGTAGATTCCCACCTGCGCAGGAATGACAGTAGTCCGACAGAAATCTATGCCACGACGTGCAGCCTCGCCCCCTCTCCCGTCTGGCGGGAGAGGGTTGGGGAGAGGGTGGCTCTATGGGCTGCACAGAATTTGATTTTTCCCAAAGTCGTAAAGCCACCCCTCATCCTAACCTTCCCCGTGGAACGGGGGAAGGGACAAGATTGTTGATGTAATAAAAGGTCGTCTGAAACCAAAATCCCATTTTCAGACGACCTCTTCATTCCTTCCGCAAAGTCTTTAACACTCAAATGACACAATTCCAAATGGGCTGTTTACCGCAAAGCCGTTTGCGTCCAGCCATTTCTCCAAGTCTTCGGCGCTGATTTTGCCGCCGTTTTTCTTCCAAATCAAGTTTGTTGACTTGTTTGCCTTTGCTGTATTTTCGCGAGGACGGGCGTGCCGCCGAGTTTGTATTGTTGGCGGAACGCGGTCCATGCTTCTTTGTCTTGGTGCAGGCGGTGGACGTTGACGAAGTAGATTTTGCCGTTCAGGTTGCGGCTGGCGATGTAGCGTTTGAACATGGGTTCGAAGGCGTTGCAGTCGCCGCAGCTCGGGCGGCCGATGTAGGCGTAAACGGTGTCTCCGTTGGCGACGCGTTTTGAAGCTCTCGACGGTCAGGGCTGTCGAGGTGGAAGTAGATGTCGGAATAGGTGTCTTCCAGCCGTTTGGTGTTTTTCGGCGGAAAGGAGCACGGCGGTTTGATGCTTCGGACAGGCTGTTTTTCAGGGCTTCGGTTTCGCGGTCGGCGGCGCAGGAACACAAAGAGCAGCGCGGCGGTCAGGACGGGCAGGATTTTCATGATTCGGCTCCTTGGTTGCGATAGGGAAAGTATACGCTTTTCGCGGCGGCGGGGTCGTCTGAAACGCGGGAAACGGCTTTTTCAGACGACCTTTGATGTATGGCAATGGGCGGGCGAAGTAGCGTTGTGTAGCGTGGGCTTCGCCCGCGGTGGTTTGGGGAGGGCGTCGGCTTGCTGCGGGTTGAAGCCATCCCCTGCAAAACGGTAGAATGGCGGCAGTTTGACAGACGGTTTGCGCCGATATTCGGGCGCGCCGTTTCTATACCGATATAAAACCATCCAATCAAAGGAAACCTTCATGACGACATTCTCCCATCGCGCGCGGGCGATAAGACACTTGAAATCCAAGGCAAAATGGCGAACCGCCACGGCTTGATTGCCGGTGCGACCGGTACGGGCAAAACCGTGACCCTGCGCCGTATGGCGGAAGCCTTCAGCAGCGAGGGCGTTCCCGTATTTTTGGTTGACGTCAAAGGCGATTTGTCGGCATCGCGCAAGCGAAGTGCTGCCAGCGGCAAAAGTGGGCGAACGCATTGCCGAGTTTGGTTTGGGCGAGCAATGGCTGCAAAGCCTCCCCGTGCGCTTTTTGGGATGTTTACGGCGAAACCGGCATTCCGTGCGCGTGACCGTTTCTGAAAATGTACCGCTGCTGCTGGCTCGTTTGATGAATTTGAACGACACGCAGGAAGGCTTGTTGAACCTTGTGTTTAAAGTCGCCAACGACAAAGGCTGGCACATTCTGGATTTGAAAGACTTGCGCAGTATGCTGAAACACGTTTCCGACCACGCTTCGGAATACCGCACGCAATACGGCAACGTCTCCGCCGCCAGTATCGGCGCGATTCAGCGGCAGCTTTTGACGCTGGAGAACGAAGGCGCGGAAAAATTCTTCGGCGAGCCGTCGCTCAACCTGCAAGATTGGATGCAGACCGACAACGGCAAAGGCGTCATCAATATCCTCAATTCGGAAAAAACTGATGCGCTCGCCGCGTATGTACAGCGCGTTTTTACTGTGGATGTTGGCGGAGTTGTTTGAAACCCTGCCCGAAGTCGGCGATTTGGACAAACCGAAATTCGTGATGTTCTTCGACGAAGCGCATTTGATGTTCGACAACGCCGCCAATGCGCTGGTGGAGCAGGTCGAACAAGTCGTGCGCCTGATCCGTTCAAAAGGCGTGGGCGTGTATTTCGTGACCCAAAAACCCGCTCGATTTGCCCGACACCATCCTCGGACAGCTCGGCAACCGCGTACAACACGCCTTGCGTGCCTTCACGCCGCGCGACCAAAAAGCGGTTAAGGCCGCTGCCGAAACTTTCCGCAGCAATCCGAATATCAAAGTTGCCGAAGCGATTGCCGAACTGGGCGTCGGCGAAGCACTCGTTTCCTTCCCTTGACGAAAAAGGTATGCCCTGAACCAGTAGAACGCGCGCTCGTCCTGCCGCCGCAATCTTCCCTTGACCCCGCTTGCCGCAGAAGAGCGCAACCGCTTGTTCCAAAACGATGATTTGTATCCGACCTATAAAGACATGGTGGACAATTATTCCGCCTTTTGAAGCCTTAGCCGAAGCCGACAGTCAGGCTGCGGCGGAGAAAAGAGGCGGCAGCGGCGGCAAAAGAGCAGGAAAAAGCGCAAAAAGCCGCTGAAAAAGAAGCCGCCAATGCCGACCCCGCATACTCGGCGGACTGCTCGGCGGCTTGAGCGGCGGACGTAAAAAAGTCAGGGCAGGGGCTTGGGCTACAACGTCGCCGATGCCATCGGCAGCCAAATCAACCGCTGAGTGACCAACGCCATCTCCCGCAGCGTGATGGGCATTATTAAAAACATGTTTAAAAAATAAGGCGTAAAGAGAGGCAAAGGTCGTCTGAAAGCCTGACAATCGGTTTTCAGACGACCTTTTTATGCTGGAGGAGACGGGAGATTGATTGACGATATGGGAATAAGAAACTGAGATGACTGTGCAAAAAGCATCCGCATTTTTGGGGATAGACCCCGCAGTCGGGTGACCGGTTTCGGCATCATCGACGTATGCGGCAGGGAACATTTTTATGTGGCTTCAGGCTGTATCAAAACGCCGCCGAATGCGCCGTTGGCGGAGCGTATCGCCGTGATCGCGCGGCATATCAGGGAGATTGTGCAGCAATACCGGCCGCATCAGGCGGCGGTGGAGCAGGTATTTGTCAATGTGAATCCGGCATCTACGCTGATGTTGGGGCAGGCGCGCGGGGCGGCATTGGCGGTGTTGGTGATGGAAGGTTTGCCTGTGTTTGAATATACGGCGTTGCAGGTCAAGCAGGCGGTGGTTGGGGAAGGGCAAGGCGGCGAAAGAGCAGGTGCAGCATATGGTGGTGCAGATGCTGTCGCTGTCGGGTACGCCGCAATCGGATGCCGCCGACGGACTCGCCATCGCGCTCACTCACGCTTTGCGCAATCACGGCTTGGCGGCGCAGTTGGGCACGGGGCAGATGCAGGTGAAGAGGGGGCGTTTCCAATAAGACTCGACGCGGCATTGCTTTTGATATAGTGGATTAACTTTAAATCAGGACAAGGCGAGGCAACGCCGTACTGGTTTAAAGTCAATCCACTATAAAAAGGTCGTCTGAAAGCCCCTTAATCTTTCAGACGACCTTTGGTTTTCCTGATCTGTATTGTTTTTGCTCGGTGTTTATTGCAGGGTGAAGCCTGCTTTGAATTCCAGCTTCGGCACGCCGACGATAAAGCGTTCGCCGATGCTGTCTTCAAACTCGTATGCGCCTTCGATGCTGCCCCATGGGGTGCAGAGTTGGGAGCCGCTGTTGTATTCATACGCCTCGCCCGGATAGAGGACCGGCTGTTCTTCAATCAGACCGGAATGGCCTACCGGCTCGGTTGCTCCGTGTCCGTCGGTGATTTCCCAGAAACGCTGGCGCAGCGTGATGACATCGTTGCTGCGGTTGCAGATGGTAATCACATAGTTGAAGGCATAGCGGTCGCGATAAACATCGCTTTGACCCGCAACGTAGCGTGGTTGAACATTGATTTCGATTTCGTTCATTTTTGTTGTCCCGTAATAGTGTTTTTGTTTGCACCGATTTTTCGATGCATTTGAAGTCTTATGGCTTCGAATAAGTGTGTTGAAAAAAATCAGATAATCCAGGCAGCAATGCCTAAAACTATCAAGGTCATGATGGCGGCGATGATGTCGTCCAGCATAATGCCGAATCCGCCGCGCATACGCCGGTCAAAACCATTTGATCGGCTAAGGTTTGATGGAATCAAACAGGCGGAACAGAATAAATGCCGCCAGCCACCAATTCCATTTAAACGGCGCAAAAGCCAGAATCAGAAGCATCGCTACCATTTCGTCCCAAACGATACCGCCGTAGTCTTGGATGCCGAGCGCCTTTTCGGTGTGGTTGCAATGCGGATGCCCCACATAAACAGGGCGACACACAAAAAAGCCAGAATCCAGCCGTCGATACCGATTAAAAACCAAGAGAAATGCTATCGGCAGAGCCGCCATCGTTCCGAATGTGCCGGGTGCGACGGGCGCGAGACCGCTGCCGAATCCGAATGCCAACAGGCATAACGGGCGCTGCTTCAACCAGTCAAAAGTAGGTTTAAATTCAGCCAAAGTGATCAAATCCCTAATGAAGTCAGTTTTTAATTCGCCGCCATTGGAATCTATTATTTTCAGACGACCTGTATTATTTATTTTTCCCGATGGGCGTTACTGCTACGCCGCATTGTCCGCTATTGTCTGAATCTCGCTGCGCCGCGTATTCGGGGCGGTGAAAACCAGTTCGTAATCATCGCCGCCTGCCAGTGCGCAGGAGAGCCAGCTTTCGTGCGGTAAGACGTTTTTCAATTCTTCTAAAACCGGCAGCGCATTTGCCGAAATTTTCCGCTCCGACCGATGACGCGGTCAAAATGTGACCGAGGTCTTGTGCCAGCCCGTCCGAAATATCTTGAGCGGCATGGGCAATGGGCAGAAGCGCCTGTCCCAATCCCACTCTAGGTTCCGGACGGAGCAGCCTGTCATGGCAGCGGTCGAACAAATCGGGCGGTAGTGTGTGTGTGTTCAGGCGGCAGTTTAAAAGCGGCTGCTGCTGATCCGAGTTTGACCCGATACCCAAATATCGTCGCCGTCTTTCGCGGCATCGCGCCGTAGGGCTTGTCCCTTGCGGAAGCTCGCCGATAATGGTGACGTTGAATACCAAATCGCCTTTGGTCGTGTCGCCGCCGATCAGGGTAATGCCGAAGCGCTGCGCCAAACTGAAAAAGCTGTCACAAAAACGTTTCAGCCAATTTTCGTCCAATTCGGGCAATCCGGCACTCAATAACACCCATTTCGGGGTTGCGCCCATCGCGGCCATATCGGATATATTGACAGCTAGCATTTTCCATGCCAAATCTTCCGGAGCGGTGTCAGAAAAATGTCTGTCTTTTTAACAGCATATCCGCGCTAAAAACATAAATCAAATCCGTGACTTGGGCGGATAATCGCAGCGTCGTCGCCAATGCCCAAAAATCAAACCGCTGCTTTTCTGTTTTTGCAAATATTGTCTGATAAAGTCAAATTCCGTCATATATTGCATCTAAAGTGATAAAGATTGTTATCAATCGATTCGGAATTTTTGATAGACGAATAATGTATATTTATACAATATATATGTTAGTTAATGTAATAAATTGCATTAAACGGTAATATAATCGAGTCGATTGCAAAAAGTAAATAAGATTTTTAATCCAAAATGATAACGGTCAAAAAAAGCGTACTTCTATCAAAAATTATTTCGAGGGGATAAAAAGTGCCTTAAAAAAGAGTGTCAAGCCGCGCAAGAGGAACGGTAATATAGGAAAGTCTGCAAGTTGATATCAGGATATCGAGGTCGTCTGAAAAGCCGTTTTAGGTTTTTCAGACGACCTTTTGTCAAAATAAGAACAAAACGGCTTTTTAGGCAGGCGTATCTTTTCAACTCTGCGCCCAAATCCTTCAAACGCTGCAATACTTCGTCCCATGCTTTATCCAAATCGCGGCACGCTTCGCCTTCCGCCTTGATGCCGAACTCGATATGCGGTTTGACCGCCGTTCCGTCCGCATTTTGCCAGCCGACGCTGGGCAGGGCTGTGAGAGCGCACGCCCGGGTAGGTGCGTTCGACGTATTCCATAATCGGCGCGACGCGCGATTCGGGCTGACCGAACACATACACGCTGCGGCTGCCGCGTTCGGTTTGGTTAAAACGGTCGGCGTAATAAGTATCCAAAACCCATTCCGCCATCGGGTGCGCCATCACGGGGAAGCCGGGGAAGAAATAATGTTCACGGATGGAAAAATCCGGCGATGTTGTTGAACGGGTTGGGCGCAAGCTCTGCGCCTGCAGGAAAATCCGCCATTTTCAGGCGCTGGGCGTGTTCAGGGGCGTCAAGCGGCTCGCCGCGTTTAAGGGTAACGGCTTCGATGAACTTGGCGGCTTCGGGATGGCGGACAACGGGCAAATCCAAAGCGGCGGCGGCAGCTTGGCGGGTGTGGTCGTCGGGCGTGGAGCCGATGCCGCCGGTAACGAAGGTCGGCAGGCCGTCTGAAAAGCTGCGGCGCAGTTGTCTAACCAGCAAATCAGGTTCGTCGGGCAGGTATTGCACCTGATTGAGCTTCAGCCCGCGCGATTCCAGCAGGGATTTGAAAAAGGCGAAATGCTTGTCTTGGCGGCTGCCGTGCAGGATTTCGTCGCCGATGATGATGAGGTTGAAAGCGTTCATGGATAGGTTTTCTACCGATGCCGTCTGAAAATGTTGATGGTGCTGTAATTTATTCCTCTCCCGTGGGAGAGGGCTGAGCTTGCGCTTTTCAAGCAGCGTTTGCTTAGGGCTGCTGCCTATACCCTCTCCCCAGCCCTCCCCACAGGGGAGGTAGTCAGGTTGCGGATGGCGTAAAGGTCGTCTGAAAAGATTTTCAGCGAAACGGGCAAGGCTCATTTTCAGACGACCTTTACGGCTGACAATGTGTTCTATTTATAAGATAATGTTTCAACACACAGGACTACACACAAAGCGCAGCCCTATGTATCGCCCTGATTTGGAAGAGGTTGCATTTCTCCCAAACAGTCTCTGATTCTACCGCCCCGAAGGGCGGGGTTTCAACCGTTAAGGTATTTTTAATAACCCCTTTTAAGTCCGAAGAATTGTCATGAGCCAAAACAATACTATCCTGCAACACCTCCCCGTCGGTCAAAAAAGTCGGCATCGCCTTCTCTGGCGGTCTTGATACCTCTGCCGCGCTGTTGTGGATGAAACTCAAAGGCGCGCTGCCTTATGCCTACACTGCCAACCTCAGCCAGCCCGACGAAGACGATTACAACGCCATTCCCAAAAAGCGATGGAATACGGCGCAGAAAACGCCCGCCTGATCGACTGCCGCGCGCAGTTGGCACACGAGGGCATCGCCGCCATCCAATGCGGCGCGTTCCACGTTTCCACCGGCGGCATCGCCTACTTCAACACCACGCCTTTTGGGCCGCGCCGTTACCGGCACCATGCTCGTTTCCGCCATGAAGGAAGACGACGTCAATATTTGGGGCGACGGCAGCACCTACAAAGGCAACGACATTGAGCGTTTCTACCGCTATGGCCTCTTGACCAATCCTGCGCTGAAAATCTACAAACCTTGGCTCGACCAACAATTTATCGACGAACTCGGCGGCCGTCACGAAATGAGCGAATTTCTGATTGCCAACGGTTTCAACTACAAAAATGTCGGTTGAAAAAGCCTACTCCACCGACTCCAATATGCTCGGCGCGACGCATGAAGCCAAAGACTTGGAATTCCTCAACAGCGGCATCAAAATCGTCAAACCCATCATGGGCGTTGCCTTCTGGGACGAAAAACGTCGAAGTCAAACCCGAAGAAGTCAGCGTACGCTTTGAAGAAGGCGTGCCGGTTGCACTGAAACGGCAAAGAATACGCCGACCCCGTCGAACTCTTCCTCGAAGCCAACCGCATCGGCGGCCGCCACGGCTTGGGCATGAGCGACCAAATCGAAAACCGCATCATCGAAGCCAAATCGCGCGGCATCTACGAAGCCCCAGGCATGGCATTGTTCCACATCGCCTACGAGCGTTTAGTAACCGGCATTCACAACGAAGACACCATCGAACAATACCGCATCAACGGCCTGCGCCTTGGCCGACTGCTCTACCAAGGCCGCTGGTTCGACAGCCAAGCCCTCATGTTGCGCGAAACCGCCCAACGCTGGGTCGCCAAAGCCATCACCGGCGAAGTCACCCTCGAATTGCGCCGCGGCAACGACTACTCGATTCTGAACACCGAATCGCCCAACCTGACCTACCAACCGGAACGCCTGAGCATGGAAAAAGTCGAAGACGCCGCGTTCACCCCGCTTGACCGCATCGGCCAGCTCACCATGCGCAACCTCGACATCACCGACACCCGCGCCAAACTGGGTATCTACTCGCAAAGCGGTTTGCTGTCGCTGGGCGAAGGTTCGGTATTGCCGCAGTTGGGTAATAAGAAATAAGGGTTTGCAGTTTTGCATCATTGGCAACTTAAGGGGTCGTCTGAAAAGATGATCCCTTGTAAAAGGAATCCCATGAAAGAATACAAAGTCGTCATTTATCAAGAAAACCCTGCTGTCCAGCCTGTTTTTCGGCGCAGCCAAAGTCAATCCTGTCAAATTCAGCGCGTTCCTCAACAGCCAAACTCCCGAAGGTTGGCGTGTCGTAACCATGGAAAAAGATCAACGCCGTATGCTCTTATTTTTCAGACGTGAAGCCTACGTCGTCATTTTGGAGCGGAACGTGCTTTTAAACTCGGCGTTTATGCCTGTCTCGGGCTGTTTGTCGGCTGGGTGTTGCTGCTGATTCTGCAACTTTGGTTTTCTTTTATCGAGGCAGAATTATTCTTCAAAATTACCCTGACCATGGCGGGGTTGTTTGTCATCATCCCTCGCTGCCTTGCTGGTGTGCAGTCAGTATTTTTCCGAAAAAGAAAAATGAAAGACGACGGGTTTATCAACTGATGCGGCTCCGGATAAAACCCTGCATCCAAACCATAATAGGGTCGTCTGAAAAACCGTTTTCAGACGACCCCACTATTTCCTCAAATCATTTGAAATCATGAAATTCTTCACACACTTTTATCTTTGAAAACCATATGTATTTCAACGACTACTTGAAATACGTCCTCATTTTCGCCGCGCTCGTCGTCCTGCTGCTCGCCGTATCGCAATACCTGCGCCACCGCATGGACACCAAATACCGCGACCTGAGCATTATTGCCCTGCTGCTGCTCATCCTCATCAGCGGCATCCAATACCTCTCATACAGCGAACGCCAAAACTTCGCCGCGGACAACTCGCGCATGGTCGGTTTTCTCAATACCCTGATTGAAAAACCAAAAAGTGGAAAAAGCGCGACATCAGCGTCAACAGCACGCACCTATACAACGGCATGATCGTCGGCATCAAAAACCAATACTACGAAGTCCATTTCAATCAAGACTTCTCCGCCTACACCCTGACCCCCATCAATCTGGTCAACAACAACATCGAACTTATCGACAAAGAATAACAGGACACCTCATGGAAGCATACTCCTCCTGCCCTCAAACTCCCCTATGCGGAATTTTAGGTTTGGTTTTGCAAATCAACCTTTTTAGGTAAGGCAACCTCGCCCCCACCTCCGCCATGGATCAGAGTGCAAAACTATGTTCTCGGCGGCATCATCGGCGGCGTGATTTACAGCGACAGCGTCGGGCTTTTACAGTTTTTCCTCGTGCTGATTTTTGTGGACGCTGTTGGTCTTGAGTCTGAAATTCATCAAAAACCACAACCACTGGGTCAAATCCGTGATTGACGGCAAATCCGTCTGGGTCATCGTCAACGGCGAAATCCAAACCGAAGAATGTATGAAAAACGGCATCAGCGCACATGACCTGATGTTTAAGCTCCGTGCCGCCGGCATCTACGAAATCTCTGCCGTCAAACGCGCCGTCATGGAGCAAAACGGCCAGCTCGCCGTCATTCAGTACGGCGACGAAAGCCTGCGTTACCCCCTGATTACCGACGGGCAAATCGACCATGACATCTTTAGAAATCATCAAACGCGACGACGAGTGGCTGCAACAGGAACTTGACCGCCTCCACCTTGATGTCTCGAAAGTTCTATATCGGCGAATACATCGACGGGAAATTGGTGGCGCACCCTTATCCTTCTTAATTTATAGTGGATTAACTTTAAATCAGGACAAGGCGACGAAGCCGCAGACAGTACAGATAGTACGGAACCGATTCACTTGGTGCTTCAGCACCTTAGAGAATCGTTCTCTTTGAGCTAAGGCGAGGCAACGCCGTACTGGTTTAAAAGTTAATCCACTGTAAAAACAAAGGTCGTCTGAAACCTAGACTGGATTTCAGACGACCTTTTTGCATCAACCCCAAATGACGCAGGTCTTGCTGTTTTTGTTAATCGCGATATTCAAACGATGTCCCCAAAAACTGCTCTAAGGCAGAAACATGGGAATGATGCGGGTCTTTGACGGCAGTCAGCAGTAAAACGCTGCTGTGTTGCCGTTCCAACTCCAAGAGCTGCCTAATGGCGGTTTGTTCGAGTATCGCCGTGCAGCTCCTCATGGTAACGGCTGACGAAACCGTCAAAATGTTCAGCCGGATTCTCATGATACCAGCGGCGCAGGTTTGCACTGGGGGTGATGTCTTTGAGCCAGAGCGCCGTAGCAAAGACCTCTTTGTGGATGCCGCGCGGATGAGAGGCGGTCGATAAAGACTGCGGTTTTGTTCGGGGGCGGGCCGATATGCGTAAATGCGCTGTACGGTAAACATGTTTGCCTGTCTCCATGGATTCAGGTCGTCTGAATGTTCAGACGACCTGATAGTTTCATAGTGATTAACTTTAAACCAGTACGGCGTTGCCTCGCCTTGCCGTACTATCTGTACTGTCTGCGGCTTCGTCGCCTTGTCCTGATTTAAATTTAATCCACTATATTTTAATACTTTAATGGTTTGAAAAAGGCGGGCAAGAACGCCCGCCTTGCAATTTATCTGCCTCAAGCGTAATGGATACCCAATACTTTTGGCGTTGTGGCTGATGATTTCTTCGGCAAGCTGCGGGTTGTCGTTGAGCTTGATGCCGAAGCCGGGAACAAGTTCTTTCAGACGACCTTCCATGAGGAAATGCGGCTTGGGGAAGCATTGGTGGATGAGTTTGATCATCAAAGGGTACGGCGGTTGATGCGCCGGGTGATGCGCCCAAGAGTGCGGCGAGCGAGCCGTCGGCGTGGGCGACGATTTCGGTGCCGAGATTGGAGGACGCCGCCTTTTTCGGAGTCTTTTTGATGATTTGAACGCGTTGACCTGCGGTGATCAGTTCCCAGTCGTCAGGGTTTGCTTCGGGGTAGTATTCCAGCAGGGAGGCGAAGCGTTCTTCTTTGGTTTTGCGCAATTCGCCCAAGAGGTATTTGGTCAGGGGCATATTTGCCCAGCCGGCGCGCAGCATGGGGTAGAGGTTGTCCAAGTGGATGGACAGGGGCAAATCCATGAGCGAGCCTTTGTTTGAGGAAGTTGGAGCGGAAACCTGCGTAAGGGCCGAACATGAGGTGGCGTTTGCCGTCTACGTTGCGGGTGTCGAGGTGCGGGACGGACATGGGCGGCGCGCCGACGGAGGCTTGACCGTACACTTTGGCGTTGTGCTGTGCGGCGGTTTCAGGGTTGCTGTTGCGGAAGAACAGCCCGAAACGGGGGAAAACCGCCGTAACCTTTGCCTTCGGGGATGCCGGATTTTTGCAGCAGGGTCAGTGCGCCGCCGCCTGCACCGAGGAAGAGGAAGCGGGTGCGGAGGGTGAGTTGTCCGTCAGGGTTGCGGGTGTCGCTGGTTTTGACGCCCCATGCGCCGTCGGATTCGCGTTTGATGTCGTCGACGTGGCGGTTGAACTCGGTTTTGACGCCTTTTTCGCGCAGGTATTGCACCATTTGGCGGGTTAGGCTGCCGAAATCGACGTCTGTGCCTTCGGCGGAGTAGTTGGCGGCGACGGGTTGTCCTTCTTTACGGCCGTTGATGACCAGCGGCGCCCATTCGGCGATTTTTGGCGCGGTCGGTGGAGAATTCCATCCGTTCGAAAAGTTTTTGGGATTTGAAGGCGTCGAAACGTTTTTGCAGGTAGTCGCAATGGTCGGTGTTCGTGACCAGCGACATATGCGGGACGGTATGGATGAAGGAGTTGTCGGTGATTTTGCCTTCTTCGACAAGCGATGACCAGAACTGGCGGCTGATGTGGAATTGTTCGGCAATATTGAGGGCGCGGGTCGGGTCGATGGTGCCGTCTGCGCCGAGCGGGGCGTAATTGAGTTCGCATAACGCGGAATGCCCTGTGCCGGCGTTGTTCCAAGCGTTTGACGATTCCAACGCTACGTCTTCCAAGCGTTCGATAAGGGTGATTTCCCAAGACGGTTCGAGTTCTTTGAGCAAAACGCCCAAAGTCGCGCTCATAATGCCTCCACCCACCAAGACAACATCTGTTGCTTCAGCCATGGTTGTACTCCCTAGAAACAGGCATATCCTGCCTTTATGATTATCCGTTGTATTACGAACGCCTGTTTCGGCGGTAAAACCTGCTGGCGCGGTGTTTTTGGCGTGGAAGATTGCGCGCGGGTTTTACGTTTTGAACCGATGTTAAACCGTTCATAATATGTTATTGAGAATTTAGTGGATTTTTTTCTGAGAATTGCAAAGATTTTCTGTTTGGATTTACATAAACGTGAGTTTGAAAAGGTCGTCTGAAACATTCAGACGACCTTTTATTTATCAGGTGTTTGGCGGGGTTGAACCTGATTTCATTCACTTCTTAAAGACTTCAGATTGTCAGCAAGATGGACGTGTTTTGATGAAAAATGAAGAAGAAAACGTTTTTTTCAGGACGCATCATAAGCTGCCGCTTTTTCGAGCAGTTTTACCTTGCCTGCGGCCATTCTTCGCGCAGCAGGCTGTATTCCACCGTATCGCGTACGCTGCCGTCTTTCCGCAATTTGTGGCAGCGCAAGATGCCGTCTTGGTGTGCGCCCAGGCGTTCGATAGCGCGTTGGGAGGCGGTGTTGAGGTCGTCGGTCTGCCAGCAGGCGCAGCGGCAGTTTAAAGTGTCGAAGACGTAGTCGAGCAACATGATTTTGCAGGCGGTATTGATGCGCGTGCGCCGTGCCGACAGGGCGTACCATGAAACCGATGTAGAGGCGGGGGATAGCGGGGTCGATGTGGTAAAGCGAAGTCGAACCGACGATTTTGCCCGTGTCTTCGTCGATGACGGCAAAAGGCAAGGCGGGTTTGCGTAGCGGTGCGGATGTAGTCCGCCACTTGGTCGGGTTCGGGCGCGCTGGTTACGTTCAGCTTCCAGACTTCGCCGTCGCAAACTGCTTCGCGCAAACCGTCTTCGTGTGCCGCCGTCAAAGGCTCGAGACGGACGCGGTCGAAGGACAAAACGGGAACAGATGAAAAATCAGCCATGGGGTTTCCTTTGTATTTGAAGATTTGAGTTTTCAGACGACCTTTGTATAGTGTCTTAACGGGCGACATCTTTGAGGTCGTCTGAAAGCTATTGATTAATGATGTTTGAACACCAGCACGCCCGATTCCGATACAAACCCGTCCAGCGGCAGGTCGTGCGGTTCGCGCGGCAGTGTGTCAACCAGTTGGCAAGCGAAGCCTACACCTATGGTTTTTGCCTGTAAACGGTATTTCATCGCCGCAAGCGTCGCATCGTAATAGCCGCCAGCCTGCCCTAAGCGGTAGCCTTCGCGGTCCATGCCGACAATCGGGACAAGCAATATCGATAAACCGTGTACGCGGATTTTGCGTCCCGAAAACTGCGGTACATGCAGCTTCGCCCTGCCGCGTTTGCGTTCTTGTTTTGCCCCGTCGGCAGGATAGGGCGTGAACCACATCCGCCGCGAACGCGGTTCGATATAAGGCAGATAGAGTTTGGCGCCGCGTTTTTGTGCCGCACGCACAAAGCCGTCCAGCTGCAGCTCGCTGCCCATCGGCCAATACACGCCGATTTTCCGCCCCTTCTTGATATAACGCTTGAGCAGGCGGTTAACCGTTTGCCCCGCCGCCAGCCGCCCTTGATGTCCCCATCTGCGCGCGGGCGCGGCGCAATTCTCGGCGCAGGGCGTGTTTTTTTCCCTCATTCCTCATTTCAGACGACCTTTTGAGTGTTGTTGTAGAATACGGCGATTATAAACGCTCCGTTAACATCAAAACAGGATTCCGCCATGTGGCATATCGTCCTTATCGGCTACCTCTTCGTCGCCGTCATGTATTCCGCCGCCCAACCCAGCATCGCGCGCGCTTTGATTTATTTGGTTTTTGGGTAGTCCTGCCCGTCGCGTTTACCGTTTTCACCGTTACTATCCGCCGCCGCAACCGCCTGATGAAGCAGCAGGAAAAAAGAAGCATTCGAACAAAAGCCGCCGCGCAGCCGGATAAGAAGGCGGCAAACAGGACGGCAGTGCATAAAATCCCTTTTCAGGCGACCCCTTATCCGCTATAATCCGTCAGTTTTCCATTTCGGAAACACACAATTTTTAAAAACTTATGCCCACTTTCGCCGAAGGGTGCTTGACAATAGGCGCAGCCTATCAAGTTCTATGCGATTGAATGTGCGCTCTTAACCCTTTCAAGGAAATAAAAATGTCTCAAATTACTATGCGTCAGATGATTGAAGCCGGCGTTCACTTCGGCCACCAAACCCGTTTCTGGAACCCGAAAATGGCACAATACATTTTCGGTGCGCGCAATAAAATCCACATCGTCAACCTGGAAAAAAACCCTGCCGATGTTCCAAGAAGCGCAAGAAGCCGTACGCCGTCTGGTTGCCAACAAAGGCACCGTGCTGTTCGTTGGCACCAAACGCCAAGCGCGTGAAATCATCCGCGAAGAAGCTACCCGCGCCGGTATGCCTTTCGTCGATCACCGTTGGTTGGGCGGCATGCTGACCAACTACAAAACCGTTAAGCAATCCATCAAACGCCTGGAAGAAAAAAACCGCTGCTTTGGAAAAACGCTGCCGAAGGCGGTTTCAACAAAAAAAGAAATTCTGGAAATGCAACGCGACGTTGAAAAACTGGAACGTTCTTTGGGCGGTATCAAAAACATGAAAGGCCTGCCTGACGCGATTTTCGTTATCGACACCGGCTACCAAAAAGGTACTCTGGTCGAGGCTGAAAAACTGGGCATCCCCGTTATCGCCGTAGTCGATACCAACAACAGCCCTGACGGCGTGAAATACGTTATCCCCGGTAACGATGACTCCGCTAAAGCTATCCGCCTGTACTGCCGCGGCATCGCTGACGCAGTTTTGGAAGGCAAAAACCAAGCGCTGCAAGAAACCGTAGCCGCTGCCCAGAAGCTGCTGCCGAGTAATCCGGCAAACCGAAGAGGGGCGTTATGCCCTTTTCTCAAATCCCTGTTCTGAAAAACCTTTTCAGACGACCCCATTCCCAAACACGGATACCCCGTGTTTCCCCAAAATCTAGGAGATTCAAAATGGCAGAAATTACTGCAAAAATGGTTGCCGACCCTGCGCGCCGCTACCGGCCTGGGCATGATGGAATGCAAAAAGCCTTGGTTGAAGCCGAAGGCAACTTCGAAAAAGCCGAAGAAATCCTGCGCATCAAATCCGGCGCGAAAGCCGGCAAACTGGCCGGCCGTACCGCTGCCGAAGGCGTATTGGCTTACGCCATCAACGGCAATGTCGGTGCATTGGTTGAAGTAAACTGCGAAACCGACTTCGTTGCCAAAGACGCAGGCTTCGTAGAATTCGCCAACTTCGTTGCGAAAACCGCTGCCGAGAAAAAAACCGGCTACCGTTGAAGAACTGAGCGAACTGGTTGAAGCAGAACGCAAAGCCATCATCGCCAAATTGGGCGAGAACATAGTCTGTCCGCCGCTTCCAAGTCATCGACACCGCCAACCAACTGGTTGCCTACATCCACGGCGCATTGGCTACCGAAGGCGTATTGGTTGAGTTCAAAGGCTCTGAAGATGTAGCGCGTAAAAATCGGTATGCACATCGTTGCCGCCAAACCGCAATGCGTAACCGAAGCCGAAGTAGATGCCGAAACCATCGAAAAAGAACGCCACATCTACACCGAGCAAGCCATCGCTTCCGGCAAACCTGCCGACATCGCCGCTAAAAATGGTTGAAGGCCGTATCCGCAAATTCTTGGCTGAAATCACCCTGAACGGTCAAGCATTCGTGATGAACCCTGACCAAACCGTTGCCCAATTCGCTAAAGAAAAACGGCACCGAAGTTATCAGCTTCGTCCGCTACAAAGTAGGCGACGGCATCGAAAAAGCCGTTGTCGACTACGCAGCCGAAGTTGCTGCCGCTGCTAAAGTGTAAGGCACTTATGAAAAGAAAGCACCTAGATTCCAAAACGAATCAGGGTGCTTTTTGAGAGCTACACTGTTTAGAATACTGTTGGAAATAGAATATTTCATCATAATCAACAAATAATAATTTATCCAAAACCCATACACCCACGGAAAAACGCGTTACCCTGTCAGTGAACATCCGGAAAGGTCGTCTGAAAAATCAAAACGTCCTTTCCCTGAATTGAAGCAGCGCCACAGGGTGAACTGATCATTTGGAACGAGTCGGTTTTTGGGTACGGAAAACGGCAGATTCAAGGCAAAAAGCGCAGCAAGATTGGACATCTTGCGAGTATTTTTAACGCAGAATATGCCGTTTTACGGAGCAAAATACCGTCGTTATCGAATGACCAGTTCGCCCTGCATAACTAGCGCTATCCACCTAAAGAAAGCAAGGTATTCCATGACACAGCAAATCAAATACAAACGCGTATTACTGAAACTCTCCGGCGAATCCCTGATGGGTTCCGACCCTTTCGGCATCAACCATGACACCATCGTCCAAACCGTCGGTGAAATCGCCGAAGTCGTCAAAATGGGCGTACAAGTCGGCATCGTTGTCGGCGGCGGCAACATCTTCCGCGGCGTATCCGCCCAAGCAGGCAGCATGGACCGCGCTACCGCCGACTACATGGGCATGATGGCGACCGTCATGAATGCGCTCGCCCTCAAAGATGCTTTCGAAACCCTCGGCATCAAAGCGCGCGTACAATCCGCGCTTTCCATGCAGCAAATCGCCGAAACCTACGCCCGCCCCAAAGCCATCCAATACCTCGAAGAAGGCAAAGTCGTCATCTTCGCCGCCGGTACGGGCAACCCCTTCTTCACCACCGACACCGCCGCCGCCCTGCGCGGAGCCGAAATGAACTGCGACGTCATGCTCAAAGCCACCAATGTGGACGGCGTTTATACCGCAGACCCGAAAAGACCCGTCCGCTACACGCTACGAAACCATTACCTTTTGACGAAGCCTTGAACAAAAACCTCAAAGTCATGGATGCGACTGCCTTCGCCCTCTGCCGCGAACGAAAACTCAACATCGTCGTCTTCGGCATCGCCAAACAAGGCTCGCTCAAACGCGTCATTACCGGGCGAAGACGAAGGCACGCTGGTTCACTGCTGATTCCTATCGGGCAATAATTGAAGTGATTTGATCAAGCAACAGGTCGTCTGAAAACTCGAAAATAGGTTTTCAGACGACCTTTTTGATGGTGGGCAACATAAGGAACAGGCAACGAAGCAGGGGGTGTTCATCCGCTATATGTTTGCCTGTTGGAATACTCGATTTACCTAGATTTGCATATTCTGTCGTACAATACGCGCTTTCAGACGACGTCTGGACTTTTGAAGGAATAAAACGGATGAACTTGTTAGGGGCTTTGGCAAGGGTCGGTAGCTTAACAATGCTGTCGCGCATACTTGGTTTTTTGCGTGATGCGGTAATTGCCCGCACGTTTGGTGCGAGCATGGCGACCGACGCTTTTTTTGTGGCATTTAAACTGCCCAACCTGCTGCGCCGTATCTTTTGCGGAAGGGGCGTTTGCCCAGGCTTTTGATGCCGATTTTGGCGGAATATAAGGAAACGCGTTCGAAAGAAGCGACGGAGGCGTTTATTCGCCATGTGGCAGGGGATGTTGTCATTTGTCTTGGTCATCGTTACCGCGCTGGGCATTCTAGCCGCGCCTTGGGTGATTCAGGCTTCCGCGCCCGGCTTTAAAGAGCCGAAAAAGATTTTGCTTTCCATCGATTTGCTGAAGATAACGTTCCCGTATATCTTGTTTATTTCTCTGTCTTCCTTTGTCGGCTCAATCCTTAATTCCTATCATAAATTCAGTATTCCTGCATTTACGCCGACGTTTTTTTGAATATTTCTTTTATCGTTTTCTCAATATATTTCATCCCTATTTTGATCCGCCTGTGACCGCGTTGGCGTGGGCGGTCTTTGTCGGCGGAATTTTTGCAGCTCGGCTTCCAGCTGCCTTGGTTGGCAAAACTAGGTTTTTGAAGTTGCCTAAAGCTTAATTTCAAAGATGCAGCGGTCAACCGCGTGATGAAACAGATGGCACCTGCGATTTTGAGTGTGAGCGTGGTACAGATTTCTTCGGTGATCAACACGATTTTTTTGCGTCCTATCTGCAATCGGGCAGCATTACGTGGATGTATTACGCCGACCGTCTGATGGAGCTGCCCAGCGGTGTTTTTGGGTGCGGCGCTCGGTACGATTTTGCTGCCAACTTTGTCCAAACACGCCGTCAATCAGAATACCGAGCAGTTTTCCGGACTGCTCGATTGGGGGTTGCGTCTGTGTATGCTGCTGGCGCTGCCGGCGACAGTCGGGGTTGCGGTATTGTCGTTCCCGTTGTTGGCGACGCTGTTTATGTCCAGTAAGTTTTCACCGTTTGACGCGCAGATGACGCAGCAAGCGCTGATTGCCAATCCCTGTCGGTATACTCGGATCTATCATGGTCAAAGTGTTGGCACCCGGTTTTCTATGCACGGCAAAAACATCAAAACGCCGGTCAAAATCGCCATCTTTACGCTCGTCTGCACGCAGTTGATGAACCTTGCCTTTATCGGTCCTTTAAAGCACGCCGGGCTTTTCGCTCGCCGTCAGTTTGGGCGCGTGTATGAATGCGGGACTGTTGTATTACCTGTTGCGCAAACACGGCATTTACCAACCTAGCAAAGGATGGGGAATTTTCCTGATTAAAATAGTGCTGTCGCTTGTTGTAATGGGCGGGGGATTATGGGCTGCACATACTTACCTGCCTTTTGATTGGGTACACGTTGGTGCTTTGCGTAAAGCAAGGCAGTTGTGCATCCTGATTGCGATAGGCGGCGGTTTGTATTTCGTTTCGCTGGCTACTCTGGGTTTTCCGACCGAGGGATTTCAAACGGGTGGAAACTCGCTAGAGGCTGTTAAGACGTAAAAGAGGTCGTCTGAAAACCTATATTTCAGGTTTTCAGACGACCTTTTTTCATGACGGCAAACTTACGCAACCACAGGAGCGACAGCTTTACATAGTTCAGCGCGATAAACTGCTTTTCGGGATCAAGCTCGGTGATTTTGAGCAGGACTTGCGATTTGGGTAGCGCGTCGAACGGGATGCCGGTGGCGCGGGTTACCAGCGGCAGGCCTTCGATGCGGACGAGGTCTTCTTTTAGGATGGTCGCGGTCAGCTCGCTTGTGCCTTGCTGTTGCAGGTACACGAGGCTCCAGTAGGCTTCCATCTGCCGTTGGAAATCGGCGTAGGCGGCATAGGCGGTGTCGAAATCGCGCAGGGCGGCGAAGAGTTCGGCATCGCTTTGTTGGAAGAGCGGTTCGGCGGTGTCGTCTATCAGGCTGAGGAGTTGTTTTTGGTTGATGTAGTCGGCGGCGCGACGTAGCGGCGAGGTGAACCAGCCGTAATGCTGTACGCCCATGCCGATGTGCGGCTCGGATTTGGCGCCATGCGCACTTTTTCCGGCAGGTTGGACGCGGAAGAGGCCGGGCAGGTCGTTGTCATGGAGCATCTGCGCCCAAGTGCTGTTGGCGAGTATCATCATCTCGCTGACCAGCGTATCAATCGGGCGAACCGCGTTCGCGGCGGACGACGGATACGTTGCCTTCCTCATCCAATTCGATGCTGTAATCGTATTGCGGCGCACGGTTGGGTTCGTATTTGCCGCGCGCTTTTTGCAGGGGCGACGGCGAATTGGTGCAACCAAATCAGGTCTTGATGATGGGCGAACATCATTTCGCCGGTTTCGTCCAAGCCGGTTTCAGCGTTGAAATGCGGCTCGATGGTTTGATGCGCAGGTTTTCGGCGATGTTGACGGCTTCGATTTTGCAGGTCGGCTCGCCGACGTTGAATTCGCTGTCCACATCGAAATAAATGCTGACGGCAGGACGGTACGCGCCCGCATCAAGGCTGAACGCGGCAATCCAGTTTTCGGGCAGCATGGTGATTTTTTTCCGCCGGGAAAATAGACCGCGCTTCAAGCGTTCCATGATGTTTTTCCATTTTGTCGCCTGGTTTAATGGCAAGCGACGGCGCGGCAATGTGGATGCCGACGCGCTTCGTGCCGTTGCCCAAATCGGTCAGGCTTAAAGCGTCATCGACTTCGGTGGTCGATTCGTCGTCAATGGAAAAGGCGGTAACGTCGGCCTTGGGCAGGTCGGGCATTTCAGGAAGCGGAGGTCGGGGAAGCCTGTTCCTTTGGGGAAGTATTTGATTTCAAACCCGTCTTGCAGGTATTGGGGAATGGACGTAATGCCGCCCGTTTTTCGCCAATTCGTAGGCGGAGGTTTTTCAGCGCGTCGGCGGCTTTGGTAAAGGCTTTGTAGGTCAGCGACTGTTTGTCGGGCGCGTGCAGGATGGTTTTCAAATCCGCTGCGATTTCAGACGGCATCTCGCCGCGTTTCAGGCTTCCGCCCAAGCGTCGATTTGCGCGTCTTGTTGTTTTTTGCGTTCGATGGCGGCAAGTGCTTGTTTTAAAGTTTCTTCTGGCGCGGCTTTGAACACGCCTTTGGCTTTTTTGTAGAAATACATCGGCGCGGCGTACAGCGCAATCAAAGTCGCCGCCAGCTCGGTTTTGGTCGGCGCATGGCCGTAATATTCTTCGGCGATGGCTTCGGCGGAAAAATTCTTCTTCGCCGCACACTTCCCACAACAAATCGGTGTCGATGTCCGCCGCCTGCGCCTGCGCGTTCTCCAAAAAAACACCGCCATATCGCCGTCGAACTCGGCAAAGACGTTGTTTGCCTTCACTTTGGTGCGCTTGCCGTGTTGGGTATCGACTTGGTAGGTGGCGTCGTTTTTGGACGATGGCGGCGACTTTGAACTGGCCGGACTCTTCGTAAAAAGATATTCATGTATTGCTGCTGTTAGGGTTGAAGTGGGAAACGGACGATTTTAGCAGATTCTTACTGATAAAGACGGACAAAAGGTCGTCTGAAAAAGCGAATCTGGTTTATTGGAAGGGTTTGCTGTGTTTAGGGCTGGCGGTGGGTGTTGCATTTTCTATCCAATTTTATTGGCGTTGATATGGGTAAAGGAATGAAGTTGGGTTGTTATAAAAACACAAATAAGAATCGTTATCATAAACTTATTGAATTTATTAAGATTTTTGCAGGTTGGCCGACATTTACCTTTTTAATGGATTTTGAAATTCGATAAAATAGCAGGATTATTAAGATTTGTCTGTCAACCAGTTAGGGCATAAACCCATGTTGGCCAGTTACTTTCCCGTCCTCGTATTCATCCTCGTCGGCCTTGCGGCCGGCGTGCTGTTTATCCTGCTCGGCACGATTTTAGGTCCGAAACGCCACTACGCCGAAAAAGACGCGGCTTACGAATGCGGTTTTGAAGCCTTTGAAAACGCCAGGATGAAGTTTGACGTGCGCTATTACCTCGTCGCCATCCTCTTTCATCCTGTTCGATTTGGAGGTTGCGTTTATGCTGCCGTGGGCGGTGGTGTTCAAAGATTTGGGCGCATACGGCTTCTGGTCTATGCTGGTGTTTATCGTCGTTCTGACGGTAGGCTTTGTTTACGAATGGAAAAAAGGTGCGCTGGAATGGGAATAGAAGGCGTTTTTGAAAAAAAGGTTTCATCACCACCAGCGCGGATACGGTGCTGAACTATATGCGTACCGGTTCATTGTGGCCGGTTACTTTCGGCTTTGGCCTGCTGCGCCGTGGAAATGATGCATGCGGGTATGGCGCGTTACGACCTTGACCGTTTCGGCATCATTTTCCGTCCGTCCCCCGTCAGGCCGACCTGATGATTGTGGCAGGGTACGTTGACCAACAAAATGGCGCCCGCCCTGCGCCGCGTGTACGACCAGCTCGCCGAGCCGCGCTGGGTATTGTCCATGGGCTCGTGTGCCAACGGCGGCGGCTATTATCACTATTCTTATTCCGTTGTGCGCGGTGCCGACCGCGTCGTGCCGGTAGACGTTTATGTGCCGGGTTGTCCGCCGACTGCGGAAGCCCTGATTTACGGCCTGATTCAGCTCCAACAAAAAAATCAAGCGCACTTCCACCATCGCGCGTGACGAGTAGGGAGAGGACGATATGGCAAGCATTCAAAAACTTATACGAGACCGTCGTCGGCGTGTTTGGGCGATCAGGCAAGCAAAGTCATTTCCGCTTTGGGCGAGATTACCGTCGAGTGTCTGCCCGAACACTATGTTTCAGTGATGACCACGCTGCGCGATCATGAAGAACTGCATTTCGAGCTTTTTGGTCGATTTGTGCGGTGTCGATTACAGCACCTACAAAAAACGAAGTATGGCAGGGCAAAGCGCTTTGCCGTCGTCAGTCAGCTGCTTTCCGTTAAAAACAATCAACGCATCCGCGTACGCGTCTGGGTTTCAGACGACGACTTCCCCGTAGTCGAATCCGTAGTCGATATTTACAACAGCGCGGATTGGTACGAACGCGAAGCCTTCGATATGTACGGCATCATGTTCAACAACCACCCGGACTTGCGCCGCATCCTGACCGATTACGGCTTTGTCGGACATCCGTTCCGCAAAGACTTCCCGATTTCCGGCTATGTGGAAATGCGTTACGACGAAGAGCAAAAAAACGCGTGATTTACCAACCTATTACCATTGAGCCGCGCGAGATCACGCCGCGTATCGTCCGTGAGGAGAACTACGGTGGCCAATAAATTAAGAAACTACACCATCAACTTTGGCCCGCAACACCCTGCGGCGCACGGCGTATTGCGTATGATTTTGGAGTTGGACGGCGAACAAATCGTCCGTGCCGACCCGCATATCGGCCTCCTGCACCGAGGCACCGAAAAACTGGCGGAAACCAAAACCTATCTGCAAGCCCTGCCTTATATGGACCGTTTGGACTACGTTTCCATGATGGTCAACGAGCAGGCGTATTGCTTGGCGGTAGAAAAACTTGCCGGAATTGATGTGCCTATCCGCGCCCAATACATCCGCGTCATGTTTGCCGAAGTAACGCGCATCCTCAATCACCTGATGGGCATCGGTTCGCATGCCTTCGACATCGGCGCGATGACCGCCATCCTTTACGCCTTCCGCGACCGCGAAGAGCTGATGGACTTGTACGAAGCCGTGTCCGGCGCGCGTATGCACGCCGCCTACTTCCGTCCCGGCGGCGTTTACCGTGACCTGCCCGATTTCATGCCTAAATACGAGAGCAGCAAATTCCGCAACGCCAAAGTGTTGAAGCAGCTCAACGAATCCCGCGAAGGCACCATGCTCGACTTTATCGACGCCTTCTGCGAACGTTTCCCGAAAAAAACATCGACACACTCGAAACCCTCCTGACCGACAACCGTATTTGGAAACAGCGTACCGTCGGCATCGGCGTTGTCACTCCCTGAGCGCGCCATGCAAAAAGGCTTTACCGGCGTTATGCTTCGCGGTTCCGGGCGTGGAATGGGACGTGCGTAAGACACAGCCTTACGAAGTGTACGACAAAATGGATTTCGACATCCCTGTCGGCGTCAACGGCGACTGCTACGACCGTTACCTCTGCCGTATGGAAGAAATGCGTCAATCCGTACGCATCATCAAACAATGTTCCGAGTGGTTGCGTGTCAATCCGGGTCCGGTCATTACCACAAACCACAAATTCGCTCCGCCCAAACGTACCGAAATGAAAACAGGTATGGAAGACCTGATTCACCATTTCAAACTCTTTACCGAGGGTATGCACGTTCCTGAGGGCGAGACCTACACCGCTGTCGAACATCCGAAAGGCGAGTTCGGCGTTTACATCATTTCAGACGGCGCAAACAAACCCTACCGCCTGAAAATCCGCGCACCCGGCTTCGCCCACCTGCAAGGCATGGACGAAATGGCAAAAGGCCACATGCTGGCCGACGTCGTTGCCATCATCGGTACGCAGGACATCGTATTCGGGGAGGTTGACCGATAATGTTATCCGCAGAATCCTTAAAACAAATCGACATCGAGTTGGCAAAATATCCTGCCGACCAACGCCGCTCCGCCATTATGGGCGCATTGCGTATTGCCCAGACCGAAAAAGGCTGGCTTGCTCCCGAAACCATCGCCTTTGTCGCAGACTATATCGGCATCTCGCCTGCACAAGCCTACGAAGTCGCTACTTTCTACAATATGTACGACCTTGAGCCTGTCGGCAAATACAAACTGACCGTTTGTACCAACCTACCCTGCGCCCTGCGCGGCGGTATGGCTACCGGCGAATACCTCAAACAAAAAAACTCGGTATCGGCTACGGCGAAACCACGCCCTGACGGCAAATTTCACCCTTGTCGAAGGCGAATGCATGGGCGCATGCGGCGACGCTCCGGTTATGCTGGTCAACAACCACAGCATGTGCAGCTTTATGACTGAAGAGGCGATTGAGAAGAAACTGGCGGAGTTGGAATAGGTCGTCTGAAACGACGATTTAAACGTAGGTCGGATACTTGTATCCGACAGAGTGGGTAAAAGGCAAAATGTCGGATTCAAGAATCCGACCTACTGAAATACCGAAATGCCGTCATTCCCGCGCAGGCGGGAATCCATCGGTAAGATTCGGTTTCTGAATTTAATTAAGACATTGCTTATCATCGAGGATGGATTCCCGCCTGCGCGGGAATGACGGCAGACAAGCAAAGTGGTCGAGATCCAACAAAAACGATTAAATGTCGTCTGAAAATATAGATTTGATAAACCAACAGATTTCATTTCAGACGACGTTACAAGCCGATACACAAAGACATCTTAAGGCCGTCTGAAAACAACGGCTGCAACCGATACGAAAACGAACAGGCACACCAAAATGGCTATTTACCAATCAGGCGTGATTTTTGACCAAGTGGATACCGCCAATCCCGATTGCTGGACATTGGACGAATACGTCAAACGTGGCGGCTATACCGCGCTGCGTAGAAATCCTGTCCGAAAACATCTCGCAAACCGACGTGATTGACGAAGTCAAAACCTCCGGTCTTGCGCGGCCGCGGCGGTGCGGGCTTTCCGACCGGCTTGAAATGGAGCTTTATGCCCCGTTCCTTCCCTGGCGAAAAATACGTCGTCTGCAACACAGACGAAGGCGAGCCGGGTACATTTAAAGACCGTGACATCATTATGTTCAATCCCCATGCTCTGATTGAAGGCATGATTATCGCCGGTTACGCGATGGGCGCGAAAGCCGGGTTACAACTACATTCACGGCGAAATTTTCGAAGGTTATCAACGTTTTGAAGCCGCACTCGACCAAGCGCGCGCGGCAGGGCTTTTTGGGTAAAAATATTTTAGGGTTCGGACTTTTCGAATTCGAACTCTTCGCCCACCACGGCTACGGCGCATACATCTGCGGCGAAGAAACCGCATTGCTCGAATCGCTGGAAGGCAAAAAAGGCCAGCCGCGCTTTCAAACCGCCGTTCCCCTGCTCTCGTTCGGCCTGTATGGCAAACCGACCACCATCAACAATACCGAAACCTTCGCCTCCGTCCCCGTTTATCGTCCGTGACGGCGGACAGGCGTTTGCCGACAAAGGCATTCCGAATGCCGGCGGTACCAAACTGTTCTGCATCTCCGGCCACGTTGAGCGTCCGGGCAACTATGAAGTGCCATTAGGCACGCCGTTTGCCGAAATCCTGAAAATGGCGGGCGGTATGCGCGGCGGCAAAAACTTAAAAGCCGTTATCCTCGGCGGTTCGTCTGCACCCGTCTTGCCTGCCGACATCATGATGCAGACCAATATGGACTATGACTCGATTTCCAAAGCCGGGCTCGATGCTCGGGTTCCGGCGCGATTATTGTGATGGACGAAGACGTGTGCATGGTCAAAGCCCTCGAACGCTTTGAGCTACTTCTACTACGACGAATCCTGCGGTCAATGCACTCCCTGCCGCGAAGGCACCGGGCTGGCTTTACCGCATCGTCCACCGCATCGTAGAAGGCAAAGGCCGCATGGAAGACTTGGATTTGCTGGATTCCGTCGGCAACCAAAATGGCAGGCCGCACCATCTGCGCCCTCGCCGACGCCGCCGTCTTCCCTGTCCGCAGCTTTACCAAGCATTTCCGTGATGAGTTTGTGCATTACATTGAACACGGCGGACCGATGAAAGCCGAATAAGTGGTGTTGAGGTTTCAGACGACCTGAATATCAGTGGTGTTTTGGGATTCTCACCAGCAATTAATTCCCTCTCCCGCTCGCGGGGAGGGTTAGGTGGGGGTGGTGCTTGGAATATTTTGAAACAGATTTTTATACGGGCAAGATTCAGACGGCCTCCGTATAGGGTCGTCTGAAAAAGATTGAGGCCAACTCGGCTATGCGGTACAGCACAAGAAATACGGCATTAAAACAGAATGTCCGTAATCTGAAGCAGAATATGACTTTGGCCGAGCAGAAATTGTGGCATCACTTGCGCGGCAAACGGTTGAACGGAATAAAATTCCGACGCCAACAGACAATAGGCGGATATATCGTCGATTTTTGTCAGTATGGAACATCGTTTGATTATTGAATTGGACGGTGGACAACTATTCGGAACAGATTGAGTATGACGAGCAGCGGACGGCGTTTTTGAATGCCCAAGGTTATCGGGTGTTGCGGTTTTGGAATAATGAAGTTTTGCAGCAAACCGAAGCAGTACTGGAAAAGATTATCGAAATGTGCGGCGGAAAAATAAGACGGCTGCAACGTTGCAAAGCCACCCCTCATCTCTAGCCTTCCCCCGCCAGACGGGGGAAGGGACAGACGGTAGTAGATTTGAATACTTCGGGTTGATTCCTGAGATTCAAGTAAACATAAAACATAATATTGAAAGACATGGCAGCAGAATCTGCCACTATATGTTCTGACAGAAACCTGTTTCCTCCCGTCAGGCGGGAGAGGGTGGGAGATAGGGTTGTACTAGAATTTGGATTTTTAAAAATTAAGAAACCCTCCTAAAAAAATAAACAAGCAATAAACTTATACTTTAAAGGCCGTCTGAAACCCATTTTTTTCAGACGACCTCATAAAAAGATTATTTATCAAATACCCGTAACTAGGAACGAACCATGTTACAAATCGAAATCGACGGCAAACAGGTATCTGTGGAGCAGGGCGCGACGGTGATTGAGGCCGCGCACAAGCTCGGTACTTATATTCCCGCATTTCTGTTACCACAAAAAGCTCTCCATCGCCGCCAACTGCCGTATGTGTCTGGTGGACGTGGAAAAAGCCCTCAAACCGCTGCCCGCCTGCGCTACGCCGGTAACGGACGGCATGATTGTGCGCACGCATTCGGCAAAAGCCCGTGAGGCGCAGGAAGGCGTGATGGAGTTCTTTGCTCATCAACCATCCGCTCGACTGTCCGACCTGCGACCAAGGCGGCGAGTGCCAGTTGCAGGATTTGGCGGTGGGCTACGGCAAAACCACCAGCCGCTATACCGAAGAAAAAAACGTTCCGTCGTCGGCAAAGACATGGGGCCTTTGGTTTCCGCCGAGGAAATGAGCCGCTGCATCCACTGCACCCGCTGCGTACGTTTCACCGAAGAAATCGCCGGCTTGCAGGAAATTGCGATGGCGAATCGCGGCGAACACTCCGAAATCATGCCCTTTATCGGCAAAAGCGGTGGAAACCGAGCTGTCGGGCAACGTCATCGATTTGTGCTCCCGTCGGCGCGCTGACCAGCAAACCGTTCCGTTTCAACGCGCGTACTTGGGAATTGAACCGCCGCAAATCCGTTTCCGCCCATGACGCTTTTGGGCAGCAACTGATTGTACAAACCAAAGACCATACCGTCCGCCGCGTATTGCCGTTGGAAAACGAAGCCATCAACGAATGCTGGCTGTCCGACCGCGACCGTTTTGCCTATGAAGGCCTGTATCACGAAAAGTCGTCTGAAAAACCCGAAAATCAAACAGGGCGGCGAGTGGATGGACGTAGATTGGAAAACCGCACTGGAATATGTCCGCAGCGCGATTGAATGTATCGCCAAAGACGGCAACCAAAAACCAAGTCGGCATTTGGGCGAACCCGATGAATACGGTTGAAGAACTGTATCTGGCGAAAAATTTGCTAATGGCTTGGGTGTTAAAAACTTCGCTACCCGCCTGCGCCAACTGGACAAACGTCTTTCAGACGACCTCAATGGTGCGCAATGGCTGGGACAAAGTATCGAATCGCTGGCGGACAACGAAGCCGTACTGGTGGTCGGTGCGAACCTGCGCAAAGAACAGCCGCTTCTGACCGCCTCGCCTGCGTCGCGCTGCTAAAGAGCGCATGGCCTTGAGCGTGTTGGCGAGCAGCAAGGAAGAGTTGTTTATGCCGCTTCTGGCTCAGGAAGCGGTGCATCCCGACGAGTGGGCAGGTCGTCTGAAAAACCTGTCTGCCGATGCGGAAAACGCGATTACCGCGAGCCTGAAAAACGCTGAAAAAGCAGCGGTGATTTTTGGGCGCGGAAGTGCAAAACCATCCCGATTACGCTGCGATTTACGCCGCCGCGCAAGAACTGGCAGACGCGACCGGCGCGGTGCTGGGCATTCTGCCGCAGGCTGCCAACAGCGTTGGTGCGGACGTATTGGGCGTGAACTCCGGCGAGAGCGTTGCCGAAATGGCAAACGCGCCGAAACAGGCAGTCTTGCTGCTCAACGTCGAGCCTGAAATCGATACGGTTGACGGTGCAAAAGCCGTGGCCGCGTTGAAACAGGCGAAAAGCGTGATGGCGTTTACGCCGTTTGTCAGCGACACGCTGCTGGACGTGTGCGACGTATTGCTGCCGATTGCGCCGTTTACCGAAACATCGGGCAGCTTCATCAATATGGAAGGCCGTCTGCAATCCTTCCACGGCGTGGTACAAGGCTTCGGCGATTCGCGTCCTCTGTGGAAAGTGTTGCGCGTATTGGGCAACCTGTTTGACCTGAAAGGTTTTGAATATCACGATACCGCCGCGATTCTGAAAGACGCGTTGGACGCGGAAAGCCTGCCGTCCAAACTGAACAACCGCGCCGCTTCGACTCAAAAAGATTTTCAGACGACCTCAAGCCGCCTCGTGCGCGTAGGCGGAGTCGGTATTTATCACACCGATGCCATCGTGCGCCGTTCTGCGCCGTTGCAGGCAACCAGCCATGCCGCCGTACCTGCCGCGCGCGTGAATCCGAAACACATTTGGCGCGCTTAGGCCTGCAAGACGGACAAACCGCCATCGCCAAAGCAAAACGGCGCAGGCGTGTCCGTGGTGGTCAAAGCCGATGCCGGACTGCCTGAAAACGTGGTGCATCTGCCGCTGCATACCGAAAATGCCGCGCTGGGTGCGTTGATGGACACTATTGAACTGGCGGGAGCTTGATCATGCAAGAATGGTTCCAAAACCTCTTTGCCGCAACGCTCGGTCTGGGCGATTTGGGTATCACCGTAGGCTTGGTGGTATCCGTCATCGTCAAAATCGTGATTATCCTGATTCCGCTGATTCTGACCGTTGCCTACCTGACGTATTTCGAACGTAAAGTCATCGGCTTTATGCAGCTTCGTGTCGGCCCGAACGTAACCGGCCCGTGGGGGCTGATTCAGCCGTTTGCCGACGTGTTCAAACTCTTGTTTAAAGGAAGTTACCCGTCCGAAGCTGTCAAACAAAGCCTTGTTCTACATCGGTCCGATTATGTCGCTCGCTCCCGTCTTTTGCGGCGTGGGCAGTGATTCCGTTCAACGAAGAATGGGTGCTGACCAATATCAATATCGGCCTTTTGTACATCCTGATGATTACCTCGCTGTCGGTTTACGGCGTGATCATCGCGGGCTGGGCTTCCAACTCCAAATATTCGTTCTTGGGCGCAATGCGTGCTTCCGCGCAAAAGCATCTCCTACGAGATCGCCATGAGTGCCGCGCTGGTGTGCGTCGTGATGGTATCGGGAAGCATGAATTTTTCCGACATCGTTGCCGCGCAAGCAAAAGGCATCGCGGGCGGTTCGGTGTTCTCTTGGAACTGGCTGCCGCTTTTCCCAATCTTCATCGTCTATCTGATTTCCGCCGTTGCCGAAAACCAACCGCGCACCGTTTGACGTGGCAGAGGGTGAGTCTGAAATCGTTGCCGGACACCACGTCGAATACTCCGGCTTCGCATTCGCGCTGTTCTTCCTTGCCGAATACATTTTCATGATTCTGATTGCCGCGCTGACCTCGCTGATGTTCCTCGGCGGCTGGTTGTCTCCGTTCCCGCAAAGCTGGGGCTTTATCGGCACGCCTTCCGCATTCTGGATGTTCGTGAAAAATGGCGGCTGTGTTGTACTGGTATCTGTGGATCCGTGCAACCTTTCCCGCGCTACCGCTACGACCAAATCATGCGCTTTGGGCTGGAAAGTGCTGATTCCGATCGGCTTCGCCTACATCGTGATTTTGGGTCTGTGGATGATTTCGCCGCTGAATTTGTGGAAATAAGTTTCAGACGACGTTTAAAAATAATTGTCAATAATTCAATGAGAAGGAGAATTTAATATGTCGGGTGATTGGATCAGTAAATATGGTCTTGTAGTCTCTACGGTGGCGGTAACTGTTGCTTTATGGCATTAGTAAGTGCCATAGTTGTTTCAAGAGAAACAGCTATGGCAGAACGAATTAAAGACTTGTATTTATTTTCTCAAGAATCACTTAAATTAATGCTTGATTTAACGAAAGAAGAAGAAGGTAAGGTTAAAAAAAGATAAAGATAAAGAAGTAAAAATTCATAGAAGCTAGTTATGAATTGCCATTGTATCCTTCTTATGTGAGTTTAATTAGAAAAAGTTGTTTCTTTATAAGACCTTTCTTTAAGAAAAATTGAATATAAATGTCCTAATGATAAATATCCTAATAAGCCTAATAAGAATGAGATGAAAATAGTTACTAAAAAGGTACTGCTGAAGATATAGCTATCGACATAAGAGAACTTATTCGAAAGAAAAAGACTGGAATTAAGAAAGAAAGAAGGATTCTAAATGAAAGTGTTATCGATGATTTTTAAAGATAATCTTGTGCTTGAAATTAGAAAAAAATATTAATTGACTTTGAAGTATGATTTTATGCTGAATAACTAAACCCTAATAAAGGGCTATATCTAATGGCTAATTTAGTAAAAACCTTCCTGCTGGGCGAATTGGTGAAAGGCATGGGCGTAACGCTCAAAAACTTCTTCGCCCGCAAAGACACGATTTACTTCCCCGAAGAAAAAACGCCGCAATCCGTGCGTTTCCGCGGCCTGCACGCGCAACGCCGTTATCCGAACGGCGAAGAGCGCTGTATTGCGTGTAAATTGTGTGAGGCAGTTTGTCCGGCAATGGCGATTAACATTGAATCGGAAGAACGCGAAGACGGCACCCGCCGCACCAAGCGTTACGACATCGACCTGACCAAGTGCATCTTCTGCGGTTTCTGCGAAGAGGCCTGCCCGACCGATGCGATTGTGGAAACCCATATTTTTGAATACCACGGCGAGAAAAAAGGCGACTTGCACATGACCAAGCCGATTCTTTTGGCCATTGGCGACAAATACGAACCCGAAATCGCCAAACGCAAAGCCGCTGACGCGCCGTATCGTTAAGGAGCAGACGAATGACTTTTTCCGCGATTCTGTTCTATATCCTTGCCGCCATCGTTTTGTACGGTGCGGTTCGTACCGTTACCGCTAAAAACCCTGTGCACGCCGCTTTGCATTTGGTGCTGACCTTCTGCGTGAGCGCGATGATTTGGATGCTGATGCAGGCCGAATTCTTGGGTGTGACGCTGGTGGTGGTTTACGTCGGCGCCGTGATGGTGTTGTTCCTGTTCGTCGTGATGATGCTGAATATCGACATTGAAGCCATGCGTGCCGGTTTCTGGCGTCATGCGCCTGTTGCCGGTGTGGTCGGCACATTGTTGGCGGTTGCCCTGATCCTGATTTTGGTCAACCCGAAAACCGACCTGGCTGCATTTGGTCTGATGAAAGACATTCCGGCCGATTACAACAATATCCGCGATTTGGGCAGCCGTATTTATACTGACTACCTGTTGCCGTTTGAGTTGGCGGCGGTATTGCTGCTGTTGGGTATGGTGGCCGCGATTGCGCTGGTTCACCGCAAAACTTTCAATCCGAAACGTATGGATCCTGCCGACCAAGTTAAAGTACGCGCTGATCAAGGCCGTATGCGCTTGGTGAAAATGGAAGCGGTCAAACCGCAAGTCGAATCTGCCGAAGAAAGCGAAGTTTCAGACGGCCTCAAGCCGGAAGGGGAGGGCAAAGCATGATTACCTTGACGCATTATTTGGTATTGGGTGCGCTCCTGTTCGGTATCAGCGCAATGGGTATCTTTATGAACCGCAAAAACGTGCTGGTATTGCTGATGTCCATCGAGCTGATGCTCTTGGCGGTGAACTTCAACTTTATCGCTTTCTCCCAATATTTGGGCGATACTGCCGGACAGATTTTCGTATTCTTCGTATTGACCGTTGCCGCTGCTGAATCCGCCATCGGTTTGGCAATTATGGTGCTGGTGTACCGCAACCGACAAACGATTAATGTTGCCGATTTGGACGAGTTGAAAGGTTAGGGAGACAGGGGTCGTCTGAAAAATGCAGATACCCTTCCCGATATGTTTACAAGTGTATGGTCGCCAACCAATATAAAAAATGAGAAATATATCGAATTATGCCAAGCTAGGCTTATTAACTTTCTTGATCGCTTGCTCTTCTAGTGTTGCGCTGGCTAAAAGCAGCCGTCCGGCAGGGTTATATATGACCCCATATTTTGGACAGGGAAATGCAAAAATTGTGACTGTTGCCTTATTTCCAAATCGTCAATATTGCATGCAGAGCGATGATAAGCCTGGAAAGGTACGACGTGGTACTTACCGACTGGTCAAACAAAAAATATATTTGGATAACGGCATGAAGTTGGCTAAATATAAAGATGATTTTGGCGACCCGAGCCATGAGTTTTATAGCCTTTCACAAAATGGCAAAGAGATAGATATGTTGGGTTATGCTGATGACCAGTTTTTCATTAAAAGAGAGGGTTGGAGCCCAAAAAAAATTTGGCGTTCTCTGAAAATACAAGTATGTAACGATTACCGTTAGACAAAAACTGATGGGAAATTCGGAAGAGTAGGGGTCGTCTGAAAAGCGATTTCAGACTGTTTCAGGCGATCTAATGCGGTAGGTTGGGCTAACTCCGACGAAAAAATAATATGACCAATTAAAGCCCGTTATCTTGAAGGACAGCTTTATCAGATTTGAGTATTTAGTGTGCAGTATGGGTTGAAAACCCATTAATAAAGATTCGAAGACAGCTTGAAAGTGTCGAATTGGCAAGCCAATCTAAAAAAACCTTTCGGGCAGTCTGAAGTTTAGAAAATTCCTAAAATCAAAAAGGTTCATCCAAAATGAACGACATGACTTTATATCTCATCATTGCCCTCGTGCCTTTGGCAGGCTCGCTGATTGCGGGTTTGTTCGGCAATAAAATCGGACGCGCCGGCGCGCATACGGTTACGATACTCGGCGTCGCTGTATCTGCCGTGCTGTCGGCTTATGTGCTGTGGGGCTTTATTGACGGCAGCCGCGCCAAGTTTGACGAAAACGTCTATACCTGGCTGACAATGAGCGGTTTGGATTTCTCCGTCGGCTTCTTGGTCGATACGATGACGGCGATGATGATGGTCGTGGTTACCGGCGTATCGCTGATGGTACATATCTATACCATCGGCTATATGCATGATGAAAAAGTTGGTTACCAACGCTTCTTCAGCTACATTTCTTTGTTTACTTTCAGCATGTTGATGCTGATTATGAGCAACAACTTCATCCAGCTCTTCTTCGGCTGGGAAGCTGTGGGCTTGGTGTCGTATCTCTTGATCGGTTTCTATTTCAAACGTCCGAGCGCGACTTTTGCCAACCTGAAAGCCTTTTTGATCAACCGTGTCGGCGACTTCGGCTTTTTGCTCGGTATCGGTTTGGTGCTTGCCTATTTCGGCGGCAGCTTGCGCTATCAAGATGTATTCGCTTATCTGCCTAATGTTCAGACGGCCACTATCCAATTGTTCCCCGGTGTGGAATGGTCTTTGATTACTGTAACCTGTTTGCTTCTGTTTGTCGGTGCGATGGGTAAATCGGCACAATTCCCGCTGCACGTCTGGCTGCCTGATTCGATGGAAGGTCCGACCCCGATTTCTGCATTGATTCACGCCGCAACCATGGTTACGGCAGGTCTGTTCATGGTATCACGTATGTCTCCGATTTATGAGATGAGCAGCACTGCGCTGTCAGTCATCATGGTAATCGGTGCGATTACCGCCCTGTTTATGGGCTTCTTGGGCGTGATTCAAAACGACATCAAGCGCGTGGTTGCGTATTCCACCTTGTCTCAATTGGGCTACATGACCGTGGCTCTGGGCGCGTCTGCCTATTCCGTGGCGATGTTCCATGTGATGACCCACGCTTTCTTTAAAGCCTTGTTGTTCTTGGCTGCAGGTAGCGCGATTATCGGTATGCACCATGACCAAGATATGCGCCACATGGGCAACCTGAAAAAATACATGCCGATTACTTGGTTGACCATGCTGATCGGTAACTTGTCGCTGATCGGTACGCCGTTCTTCTCCGGCTTCTATTCCAAAGATTCGATTATCGAAGCAGCGAAATACAGCACCCTGCCGGGCAGCGGCTTTGCCTATTTTGCCGTCCTCGCCAGCGTGTTCGTTACCGCATTTTACGCGTTCCGCCAATACTTTATGGTGTTCCACGGCGAAGAAAAATGGCGCAGTCTGCCTGAACATTATGACGATCATCATGGTGAAGAGCATCACGGCTTGGGCAAAAACGACAATCCGCACGAAAGCCCGCTGGTCGTTACCCTGCCTTTGATTTTGCTTGCCATTCCGTCCGTCATCATCGGCTATGTTGCTATCGAGCCTATGCTTTACGGCGATTTCTTCAAAGACGTGATTTTCGTTAATGCCGACGCGCATCCGACCATGCACATCATGAAGGAAGAATTCCACGGCGCATTGGCAATGGTGTCGCACAGCCTGCATTCGCCTGTACTCTACCTTGCTATCGCAGGCGTATTGAGCGCATGGCTCTTGTACGTCAAACTGCCGCACCTGCCTGCGAAAATTGCACAGGCGTTCCGTCCGATTTACGTTTTGTTTGAAAACAAATACTACCTTGACGCCCTGTATTTCAACGTTTTCGCCAAAGGCACGCGCGCATTGGGTACCTTCTTCTGGAAAGTCGGCGATACCGCCATTATCGACAACGGTATTGTCAACGGTTCTGCCAAACTGGTCGGCGCGATTGCCGCGCAAGTGCGTAAAGCCCAAACCGGCTTTATCTATACCTACGCCGCCGCTATGGTATTCGGCGTATTAGTACTGCTCGGCATGACTTTCTGGGGGCTTGTTCAGATAAGGCAGAGTTTCAGACGACCTGTCCGTAGTCGGTTTAGAGGTCGTCTGAAAAAGGGAAACACGAGAAACAATGGTTGAAGACAAATTACCGCAAACCCTAGACGAAGTCCGCGAAGCCATCGACGGTTTGGACAAGGAATTAATAGAATTGCTCGCCCGCCGGCAGAAGCTGGTGCGGCAGGCAGGCCGTCTGAAACCTAAAAATAATGTGCAGGCGGTTTCCGCGCCCGAACGGGTGGCACAAGTGATTGCCTCGCGCCGCGCCTACGCCGAAAAGGCCGGTTTGTCGCCCGAAGTAGCCGAAGCAGTTTGGCGCAGTATGATTGATGCGTTCATTAAAGCTTGAGATGGAAACCAACCGTACCGACGGGGCGTAGCCAACATTTCGGTCATAATTGATTTACTTGGATAGATACGGAATTTGCCGACTGCCGTCATTCCCGCGCAGGCGGGAATCCAGACCTATCGGCGCATAAACCTGTCAAGGAAAAAAAGGTTTCCTAAAATCTACGTTCTGGATTCCCGCCTGCGCGGGAATGACGGGATTTAATAAACAGTTGTATCGATAGGTTTATCTAGATACAGAATCAAAGAGACGCGAAAAATGCCCGACACGCACACCATCCGCTCCGCCGAATTTACCGCTCCCCGAGCATGGGGCGCACTCGACATCGCCAAGATGAACGGCACCACCGTGCGCCTGCATTGGACGGATCAGCCCTACAAATGGCATGTCAACGACGGCGAGGAAGTGTTTGCCGTGATGGACGGCGAAGTCGATATGCACTACCGAGAAAACGGCGAAGAACACATCGTTCGGTTGACAAGCGGCGACATCTTCTACGCAGGAATCGGTACGGAACACGTCGCCCATCCATGCGGCGAAGCGCGGATTTTGGTGATCGAGAAAGAAGGCAGCGTTTGAGGTCGTCTGAAAAAGAAAACCATTCAAGTTGTAGGGTCGGATACTTGTATCCGACATGAAAAAGAAAAATAGTAAAGCGTGTCGGATTCGAGAATCCGACCTACGGCTGGAAGATTTGGCAGAATTAGCTGAGACAAATAGCAGAAGCCTGAACAAACCTTCTTTCAGACGACTTCCTAAAACGCTGTCTGTAAAGACCAACCCATACAACTATTATTTTTTATTTTAACCACAGGTTAACCACTATGTTTTCCAACTACCTACTCAGCTTGGCAATATGGATACCCATCGCCGCAGGTGTGCTGGTTTTGGCGACCGGTGAAAGACAGCCGTGCGCCGCTTGCGCGCGTGCTCGCTTTCATCGGGTGCGCTTGCCGGTTTCTTGGTAACGCTGCCCCTGTTTACCGGCTTTGACCGTTTGAGCGGCGGCTATCAATTTACCGAGTTCCACGAGTGGATTCCGCTTCTGAAAATCAACTACCAGTTGGGTGTAGACGGTATTTCAGTGCTGTTTGTCATCTCTGAACGCGTTTATCACGCTGATGGTGGTGCTGGCGGGTTGGGAAGTGATTCAGAAACGTCCGGCGCAGTATATGGCGGCGTTTTCTAATGATGTCGGGCCTGATTAACGGCGCGTTTTGCCGCGCAGGATGCCCATGCTGTTTTATGTGTTCTTCGAGGGGATGCTGATTCCGCTGTACCCTGATTATCGGCGTGTGGGGCGGTCCGCGCCGCGTCTATGCGTCGGTGAAGCTGTTTCCTCTATACGCTGATGGGTTCGCTTACTGATGCTGGTGGCCATTGGTGTACCTGTCCTACCAAAGTCGGCGGCTTTCTCGATTGAGGATTTCCAAAACATCAAACAGATTCCGCTGGGCGTGCAACAGCTTTTTGTTTGTGGCGTTCTTCCTGTCGTTTGCGGTGAAAGTGCCGATGTTCCCCGTGCACACTTGGCTGCCGGATGCCCACGTTGAGGCGCCGACCGGCGGTTCGATGGTGTTGGCGGCGATTACGCTGAAACTGGGCGCATACGGCTTTTTGCGCTTTCATCCTGCCGATTCTGCCCGATGCGTCGCGCTATTTTCGCGCCCTGTCATCATCGTGTTGAGCCTGATTGCGGTGGTGTATATCGGCATGGTCGCGCTGGTGCAGACCGATATGAAAAAAACTGGTGGCGTATTCGTCCATCAGCCATATGGGTTTCGTTACCTTGGGGATGTTCTTGTTTGTTAACGGGCAGTTGAACGACTGGGCGTTGAAAGGTGCGATCATTCAGATGATTTCGCACGGTTTCGTGTCGGCAGCGATGTTTATGTGCATCGGTGTGATGTACGACCGCCTGCACACGCGCAATATCGCCGATTACGGCGGCGTGGTGAACGTGATGCCCAAGTTTGCGGCGTTTATGATGCTGTTTGCGATGGCAAACGCGGGTCTGCCGGCGACTTCGGGCTTCGTGGGCGAGTTTATGGTGATTATGGGCCGGTCAAAGTGAATTTCTGGGTGGGCGCGCTGGCGGCGCTGACGCTGATTTACGGTGCGTCTTACACGCTGTGGATGTATAAGCGCGTGATTTTTCGGCGCGGTCGGTAATCCGCACGTTGCCGATATGAAAGACATCAACTGCCGCGAATTTGCGATTCTGGCGATTTTGGCGGTTGCGGTATTGGGTATGGGCCTGTATCCGCAGGCATTTATCGAAGTGGTGCATCAGGCGGCAAACGATTTGATTGCCCATGTGGCGCAAAGCAAGATTTGAGGTGTGCGAATGAACTTGATTGATTTGAACTTAATGCCTGCCATGCCCGAAATCGTGCTGTTTGCGCTGCTGATTGCCGTATTGCTGGCAGATTTGTGGATTAGCGATAAAAACCGCTATCTGACCCATCTGATGAGCTTGGGAACCGTTATTATCGTAGCGGTTACGCAGCTGGCGGTGTGGGAGCAGGGCAGTACGCTGGCGTTTCACGGGATGTATATCGCCGACGGCATGTCGCGCCTGTCCAAACTGGTGCTGTACGGGCTGACCTTCGGGCTGTTTATTTACAGCAAACCGTACAATCAGGCGCGCGGTATTTTTAAAGGCGAGTTTTACACTTTGTCGCTGTTTTGCCCTGTTAGGCATGAGCGTGATGGTGAGCGCGGCGCATTTCCTGACCGCCTATATCGGTTTGGAACTTTTGTCGCTGTCGCTTTACGCCATGATTGCGCTGCGCCGCGATTCCGCCGCTCCGCCGAAGCCGCTCTCAAATATTTCGTCTTGGGCGCGCTGGCTTCCGGCCTGTTGCTCTACGGCATTTCGATGGTCTACGGCGCGACGCATTCGCTCGACTTCGCCACTGTTTTGGCGTCGTCGTACAGCGAGATCGCCAACGAATGGCTGTTGAAACTGGGGTTGGTGTTTATCGTCGTGGCGATAGCGTTCAAACTGGGCGCAGTGCCGTTTCATATGTGGGTGCCCGACGTGTATCACGGTGCGCCGACATCCGTTGCCGCCTTTATCGGTACGGCACCGAAAAATTGCCGCTGTGATGTTTGCCTTCCGTATTTTGCTGACCGGTTTTGGCGAAGTGCATCAATACTGGGCGCCTATGTTTGCCGTCCCTTGCCGTTGCGTCGCTTGTGGTCGGTAATCTTGCCGCGATTATGCAGACCAATATCAAGCGGATGCTTGCCTATTCGACTGTGTCGCACATGGGCTTTATCCTGCTGGCGTTTATGGCAGGCTCAATCGGCTCTACTGCGGGTCTGTATTACGCCATTACTTACGCTTTGATGGCGGCTGCGGGCTTCGGTATATTGATGGTATTGTCCACCGACAATATCGAGTGTGAAGAAATCAAAGATTTGGCAGGTTTGAACCAACGTCATGCTTGGTTTGCCTTACTGATGCTGCTGGTCATGTTCTCTATGGCAGGCATTCCGCCGCTGATGGGCTTCTACGCCAAATTCGGCGTCATCATGGTGTTGCTGAAATTCCATTACGTTTGGTTGTCGGTCTTCGCGGTCGTTATGTCCTTAATCGGCGCGTTCTACTACCTGCGCGTGGTTAAAGTCATGTATTTCGACGAACCCACTCATGACCAACCCATCGGCAGCAACTATGCCGCCAAATTCTTCCTAAGCGTCAATGCGTTCTTGTTGGTTTTGTGGGGCGTTATGCCGCAAACGATGATTGACTGGTGCGCAAAGGCTTTGGAAAACACTTTGTAAGGCGATAAACCGAAACGGCAGCCGTGTCAGAGGCTGCCGTTTTTGTTAAGATACGCAGCCCAAGATTGTTTTTTCAGACGACCCTTTGAATCAAAGAGGTCGTCTGAAAACAGAAAGACACACCATCATGACCGCATCCATGTACATCCTTTTGGTATTGGCACTCATCTTCGCCAATGCCCCTTTCGTTACCACCAAATTTTTCGGCGTGTTTCCGCTCAAGCGCAAACATTTCGGGCATCACCTCGTCGAATTGGCGGCAGGCTTCATCCTGACCGCCGTCCTCGCCTACATCCTCGAATCCCGTGCCGGCGCGGTACAGCATCAAGACTGGGAGTTTTATGCCACCGTAGTCTGCCTCTACCTGATATTCGCCTTCCCCTGCTTCGTGTGGCGTTATTTCTGGCACGCGCGCAACCGCGAATAAGCTTTTCAGACGACCTCAGCGTTATAGTGGATTAACAAAAATCAGGACAAGGCAACGAAGCCATAGACAGTACAGATAGTACGGAACCGATTCACTGGTGCTTCAGCACCTTAGAGAATCGTTCTCTTTGAGCTAAGGCGAGGCAACGCCGTACTGGTTTAAAAGTTAATCCACTATATTTTTGCCCCTAAGCCTTCGCTGGCTTATCTGAATTTTTGGTCAACATGCGGTTGATCGTGTTTGTTTTAAAAACAGTTTTTGGAATCCAGCAACAAGGTGACGGGACCGTCGTTGCAGAGTGAAACCCTGCATATGGGTTTGAAAGCGGCCGGTTTCTACCGTCAGACCGTGGGCGCGCAATAATTCGGCGGTGCGTTGATACAGGGATTCTGCCTGCGGGCAGGGGCGGCTTCGGAAAAAGAGGGCGGCGACCGCTGCGCGCATCGGCGTAGAGAGTGAACTGTGAAACGAGCAAGACTGAGCCGCCCGTGTCTTTAAGCGACAGATTCAATTTTCCGGCTTCATCTTCAAAAATGCGCAGATTGGCTATTTTGTCGGCGATATAGGAGGCATCGGTCTCGTTGTCATCGTGTGTAATGCCTAAAAGAATCAAAAAGCCGTGATTGATTTTTGCCGCTGGTTTCTCGGTGTCCTTCGCTCAGGACGTCAACTTGGGCATGACTTACTTTTTGAATAACGCGCGCATGGGGTTTCCTCGGATAGGGGTAGTGCAGCAAGGTGGATGATTTCGCTGACTGATGTTGATTTGTCTGGGGAGGTCGTCTGAAAACGATTGGCTCTAGTCTAACAGAGTATTTCTGTTGGTCTAGAGCCATTTGTTTTATAGTGGATTAACTTTTAAACCAGTACGGCGTTGCCTCGCCTTGTCCTGATTTAAATTTAATTCACTATATAAGTTTGGATTTTTATAGCGGGATGCTGTCAGGGTTTAACGGCTTTGCTTCTTTTTGCCATTTTGCCAACAAGGGGCGCAAGGCATCGGGATTTTTCATAACAGCCGCTGATGGCTGCCTGCAACCAGCGGCAGGCGGTGGGAATATGGCTGGAGACGCCTTGCCCGTGGTAATAAAGTCGTGCCAGATAGTATTGCGCTTCGGTGTGGCCTTGTTCCGCCGCGATTTCAAACCAGTGGGCGGCAGATTGAAATCGGCTTCGACGCCTTGTCCGTAATAATACAATTTGCCCAATGCGGCGGCGGCATTTTTGTGATGGAATTCGGCGGCTTCCAGATAAAGTTTTTCTGGCGCGGTCGTAATCCACCGCCGTCCCTATGCCGTAATGGCATGCTTCGGCATTGCGGAAGGTTTGTTCCGTTTTTGGAAAAAAACAGGGCGGCTTCCCGGATTTGTTCGTACTGTTGGGGATTGTGCAGCGCGGCATCACTGAGCAGCTTTTGGATGGCGGTGGCGCAGCCGGAGTGTTGCAGCACGGTGGTAATAGTCGTGCGCTGCGTGCGGGTCGGCTTTGACGCCGAGTCCGTAGCGGTAGAGGTCGCCCATAATGCGCAAGGCCTCCGGATGGCGTCGGTCTGCGGCGAAACGGGTGTGGCGCATGGCTTGGAGCGGATCGCGTCCGGTCAGTTTGCCTGTCAGGCTGTGTTGCGCCAAAGCGGCGGCGGCGTCCCCGCTGCCTTTTGCGGCGGCTTTCCGATACCAGGTCATGGATTCCGCCTGATTTTGCGCGGCAAGCAAGTCGCCCAACATAACTTGTGCAGCGATAAACCCAGCTTCCGCTGCCTGCCGTAAATGGATTTCGGCTTGGACTGGGTCGGCTTTCATGCCGATACCGCGGTAGTACATTTTTCCCAGTTGCCAATGTGCAGGGGCAAATCCTTGTTCCGCCGCTTGTCGGTACAACTTGATTGCGCTTTCAAAAATCAGGCTTCAGGCTGTGGCGGTAGGCAAGGCAGTATTGGGCTTCGGCGGAGTTTTTGCGCTGAGGCAAGCTGCGCCCAGTGGTACATTTGGGATTCGTTGCGCTCTTGGTAAAAGCGCATCAGGACGTGCTGCGCTTCCGGCATTCCTGCTTCGGCCAGGCGGGTATAGGCAGATAAGTGGTGTTCGGTCGGGATGCCTTGCTGCTCGCTGTTTTGCAATAGCGAGAATTCTTCTTCCGGCGTCAGCTCGACAGGTTTGGGTTGCGGCTTAGGCGCTGTTGCCAGGCGTGTCAGACCGGAGGCGTAGGTGATTTTGTTGACTTGATAGGCAGTACCGGCGTACCGATTGCCTGCTGCTTGTTGGGGCAGCAGTGCAGGGCTGACTGTGTCGGCGGTCATTCTGTTTGCCGGCTTGACAGAGAGCGTACGGGAAGAGTCGGGTACTGCAGTCATAAGATGAAATGGGAAAAGGGACTAGGTTGGTTATTATACTGTTTTCTGTAATTTATTGTTAATGATATGACGAGAATATCGGTAGTTATTTGCAATGGCGGTAAATGGAATAAATACAGTTAGTTATATTTTCTCTTAATATTGTGCGGTATGGAAGCCCAATAAAGGCATGGTGGTTTGGATGTGTTGAAAATTTTTAAATATAAACAATAAGATAAATTCTTATCGGTTCGGGCGGCAACCGGGTGCAGGCGGCGATGGGCAGAGGGTGCGGTCGGTTTGGCGTGGATTGGTAGGTTGTGTCAGTTTCAATGGATTGTAAAGGAAACAGGAGGCTGTCTTTTGTTTACAACAATCTGAAGATTGAAGGGATGGGGTATTGTACAGTGAGGGTGGCGAACTTTTAAAATCGGTACGCCGTTATCTTGCTTAAACTCAAATAAGATGATTTTTATCGCATCTGTTGAAAGGCATGATAAAAGGTCGTCTGAAACTTGATTTTTCCGTTTCAGACGACCTTTGGGGGTAGAAAATAGCTGGTTTTCAGCTTTAAGCTTTGTTTTCCGGCGCTTCTTTTTAACCGGTTTCTTGCCATCCTGAGGGAGAATGGTAGGCGTAGTAGTCATACATACTGTTGGCTTCGCGCTTCATGCCGTTCAGGATGACGCCTTTGATATTGATCTTGTTCTGACGCAGACGGTCGGCACTGATTTCAAAGCTCTCTGGTGGTGGTGTTGCCGTAGCGGCTGACCAGCAGAACTGTACTCTGCCAGTTGTCCGACGATGGTTGCGTCGGTCACTGCGAGGACAGGCAGGGTGTCGATAATCACGTAGTCGTAACGTTTTTGGGCGTTTGCCAGCAATTCTGTGAAGCGGCTGTCCATCAGCAGCTCGGACGGATTTTTAGGATAACCGCCGTTGCTGATGAGGTGCAGGTTTTCAATCTGCGTTTCTGAGACGGCTTTAGCAGGGGAGACATGGCCGGAAAGGATGTCTGCCAAAGCCGTATTCGGGCGTCAGTTTGAACAGTTGGTCCAAATAGCCTTTACGCATATCGGTATCGATCAGCAATACGCGTTTGCCTGATTGTGCCATTACGGTAGCGAGGTTGGCTGAAATAAAGGATTTGCCCGCTTCCGGAGCCGCACCGGTAATCATGAGGACATTGTTGCGCGCATCCAGCATGGAGAAGTAGATGTTGGTACGCAGGGCGCGGATGGCTTCGACGGCGACGTCGGAGGCGTCCTCGTTTGCCAGCAGATAATTGGAGCGGCCGGTCAGGGATTTGAATTTGCGTTTCAACAGGTCGCGTTTTTGCTGGGTTTTGGAGTAGGGTACGAGGGCGGCAACTTCGAGATTGAGGTTTTCAATCTCTTCAGACGACGTGATGCCTCGGCGCATACGGCCTTGCAGCATGACCCACATGGAGGCGAGCGCGCCTGCGGCAAGTGCGCTTAATGCGGTAATGACGGCTTTGCGCGGAGCGATCGGTTGTTCCGGCGTGTAGGCATGGTCAACGACGCGGACATTGCCTTGCGCGCTGGCTTTCATGATGTTGAGTTCTTGTTGTTTCGCCAAGAGTTGGACGTAGGTCGCTTGGTTGGTTTCTACGTCGCGGGTCAGGCGGATGACTTCCTGTTGGGTGTTGGGCAGGCCGGCGATTTGCTGGTTGATTTTGCTCTTGGCGCGTTCGAGTACCGCCAGTTTGTCCAAAACGGCTTTATAGGAAGGGTGTTCCGGGATGTACAGTTCCGCTAAGCCTGCTTCTTCGGTTTTGAGCAGGGTGATTTGGGTTTCGATGCTGGTCAGGCTTTCAAGCGCGCCTTTGGACTCAAGCGGAATGTCAGAGCGAACCTGCGCGTTCGCGGTAAGCATTGAGTTTGTTTTCTGCTTCTTGCAGGGGTTTTCTTTCAGACGAGGCAATTCTTCGCTGATGAACGCCAAGCCGCTGGAGGCGACTTGAATGTCGCGTTCGCGGTTTTGCGCGACGTAGTTGTCGGCGATGCTGTTGAGGACGGCGCTGGTTTTTCGGATCAACATCGGTGTAGGCAAGGTTGATGATGGGGGCTGGTTTTGCCTTTGCTGATGACTGAGAGTTGGTTTTTGATGTTTTTCGATGGCGCTGAGCTTGGAAAACTTGGTCAACTCGAAATCCTGCTCTGTTTCGGCAAGGATTTGGTCGACTTTCAGAACGGTTTCGTTATTGATTTTTCAGCGGAGTGCCGACGCGGCCTTCTTTCAGCTGTACCGTTCGGGAGCGTCAGAATATAGTTTTGCTGTCTTTGACGGTCAGTTTGAAGGGTTTGTTGATCCATTCTTCGGAAACGGTAAATGTACCGATTTTTTTCAAAAAATCGGATCGTCGTTGCCGCTGAGGTTGTGAATCATGTTGCCGAAAACCGGGAAATAGGGTGGCTTTGACTTCTTGGTCAAGCTGAAGCTCGTCAACGGTTTTGCCTATAACCATGCGTGATTGGACCAATTCGATTTCGGCTTCGGAAGGTGCCGGCTCGTTGGAAAGCATGTTGTTGATTTCGGTCAGAATCTGGTTTTGTTTGGTTTCGATTTCTAACATGGCGTCGGCGCGGTAGACGAGGCGTGGACGCAAAGCTGAAAAACAGCACCGAGCAAGCCGCCCGCAATCAATGCGGTGGCGATTTTGGATTTGTGCAGCCACAGATTGTGCAGTTGTTGGCCGAAAATCGATTTCGTCGTTGTTGGAGGATGCTGATGACGGATATTGTTTATACATCAGTAGGCTTTCTGTTTGGATTTAATTGATTGAATCCGGCGTAAGTGAGTGTTATGCCGGGGTTGGTCCGTTCAATTTTTCAGCCCAAATCTCGGCTGCGCTTTGTATTTGTTGGAATACGGCTTCAAACATTTCGCTGCTTTGTTTGAACGGGTCGGGTATGTTTTTCTTGGGCAGCCATTGGGCGAGCAGGATGGTTTTCCCGCGCGCGGAAGGCAGGATGTCGGCAACCATATCGATATGGGCCGGCTCCATCACCAAAATCAGGTCTGCTGCGTTGCACATTTCAGGGGTCAGTTGGCGGGCGGTGTGTCCGGCAACGACTACGCCGTGTTTAAGGGGCGGTTTTAATGGCTTGGAAGTCGGCATCTTTTCCCGCCAATGCGTTGATGCCGGCCGAACTGACACGGTGTCCGGGCAGCTTTTTCTGCAAGATGCGCTCCGCTATCGGGGAGCGGCAGATATTTCCCATGCATACTACTAAAATATTTTTGAAACATAAGAGAAGCGGTATTTTTTTCTTGTATAGGGTCAAATCATGATAAAAACGGTTTGCGGTCGGATATTTGGTCGGTCTGAAAAGGTTTTGTTTATATGTCGTCAGACGATAAATAACCAACCCTGCCGTTTTGCCTGACAGCAGGTGCTGTCAGGCGCCGTCAGGTGATTTGAACGTGTTGTCGATAGCGTTGACGTTGCTGAAGAAGCTGGTCAATTGCGACACTACGCGGTTCCAACGGGTAACCGGGGCGGCAGTCACATAAACAACGTCGTTCGGACGCAGGTCGAAGTCGCTGCCCAAAGGCGTAAGCGGTCGCGTCTTTCAGGTTAAGTTGGTAAATGTGGATAGGTTTGGCCGCATCTTCGGGCGCACGGCGGATAACGAATACGCCGGTTGCGTCTGCCAAGGGCTTAGTTCATGCCGCCGGTTTCACCCAAGGGCTTGAGTGAGGTTCAGGCCGTGGTTGCCGATAGGCAGGGTGGCTGGCGGCCGACTTCGCCCATAACGTACACTTTGCTGTTGCTGTTGTTCGGAACGTAAACGATGTCGCCGTTGCTTAAGAGGTGGTTTTTGCGACATATCGCCGTACTGCATGATGTTTTGCAGGGAGATGGTGCGGTCAACGCCGTTGTGCGTCCATTTGATGTTGTGGGTGTCGGCATTTTGCGCCACGCCACCCGCTTGGTTGACGGCATCGAGGATGGTCATGGGGACGTTGGTAATCGGCAGTTGTCCTGCTTGTCCGACGGCGCCGGAAACGGATACGCGTTGCGAGCGGAATTCGGTTACGTTGATGGCGACTTGAGGGATTTTTAAGATAGCGTTTCAGACGACCTGTCAGGATGTTTTGCAGCTCGTCTATGGTTTTGCCTTGCGCTTGGATTTTGCCGACCAGCGGATAGGTGATGTAGCCACCTTCGTCCACCCATGCGCCGCGGCTGACTTGGTTAGTTTGCGGGTTGCTTTGTTGTACGGGCGAATTGAGGTCGGTGTGCGCCCAGACCATGATGTTCAATACGTCGCCTTTGCCGATGTGGTAGCGGTAGGCGGCTTTGCTGCGCTCAAGCACACCGTTGTTTTGTGACAACACTGGCGGTTTGCGCATTTTTCAACGAGGCCGAAGGTGATCGGATAGATGGCGACGCGCTTGTCGAATTTGGTGTCTGCTACGGTTTCGCCGTTTTCGTAAACGATGGTTTTGTTGCGTGTGTTGATGGTGGAGCCGGGAATGACGGTGCTGCTGTTGCAGGCGGTCAGTGCCATCAGGGACAGGCTGATGAGGGCAAGCTGTTTTTTCATGTCGGTATCCTTGTCAGTCTTATCGGGGTCGTCTGAAAATTTTCAGACGACCTTTTTAATAGAATGTTTTTGCTTTATCGGTCGGGTATTTAATGTGTCTGCTGCCAAACCAAATCGCAAATATCGTCTTTGGGATTAAAGCCGGCGGGGGCTTCGAGCAGCAGGGCGCGCAGGGTTTGTTGGTCTGAATTTGAGCACGCTAAGTCCATACGCATAATTATGTCATTTAATTTATCCCATGGCAGCATTACTTCGCTGGCGGTCATAATTCGGGGATGAGTGGTTTTTGCACTTCGTCTCCGATGAGCAACTCTTCGTAAAGTTTTTCGCCTGGACGCAGTCCTGTAATTTTCAATTTCGATATCGCCGTCGGGATGTTGGGCATCTCTTTCAATTTCAGGCCGCTAAGCGTAATCATTTGTTTGGCTAAGTCAATGATTTTAACAGATTCGCCCATATCCAACACGAATACGTTGCCGCCTTTTGCCCATCGCGCCCGCTTGAATGACGAGTTGGGCGGCTTCGGGGATGGTCATGAAGTAGCGGGTGATGTCTTGATGGGTCAGGGTGATGGGGCCGCCTTCGGCGATTTGTTTTTCAAACACGGGGACGACGGAGCCGGAGGAGCCTAAAACATTGCCAAAACGCACCATGCAGAAGCGGGTCTGTTGGCCGGGTTCGGCGGCAAGGGGCTTGCAGGCACAGTTCCGCTATGCGTTTGCTGGCGCCCATGGTGTTGGTCGGGCGCACGGCTTTGTCAGTGGAGATGGCGACGAAGGTACTGACGCCGGATTCGACGGCGGCTTGGGCGCACTAGAGCGTGCCGAAGACGTTGTTGCGGATGCCTTCGACGGTGTTGAACTCGACCATGGGGACGTGTTTGTAGGCGGCGGCGTGATAGACGGTTTCAACGCCGTATGCAGTCATGACGCTGATCAGGCGTTCTTTGTTTTGCACGGAGCCGAGTAGGGGGACGACTTCGATTTGACTGCCGGCGGCTGCCTGAGTTTCGCGCAATTCTTTGTCTATGCTGTACAGGAGAACTCGGACAGTTCGAACAGCAGCAATTTAGACGGGCGGCATTTCAGGATTTGGCGGCAGAGTTCGAGCCGATGGACCCGCCCGCTCCTGTCACCATCACGGTTTTGCCGGTAATGTCCGCACCCATGAGTTCGGGGCGCGGGGCGACAGGGGTCGCGGCCGAGCAAATCGACGACAGAGATTTTTTCAGCGCGCTGACTTTGATTTTACCGTCAACCAAGTCTTTCATGCCGGGGATGGTCAGCACTTCGCATTTGTATTTTTCGAGGCTTTGGATGATGCGGCGGCGTTCTTCCTGAGTGGAGCTGGGGATGGCGAGCAGGATTTTTCCACACCGTAGCGGTCGATGAGCGATTGGATGTCTTCAGGACCATAGACGGTCAGGTCGTAGATGACGGTGCGGCGGATTTTTGGGGTTGTCGTCCACAAAGGCGACGGCGGAATATTCGTTGACCTGTTTGATGGCTTCCAGCAGTTGGCGGCCGGATTGTCCTGCGCCGTAAATGATGACGGGCGCCATTTGTTTTTGTGGCGGTCGGTCAGGATGGCGCGCAGAATCATGCGCGAACTGGTGATGCAGACGACCAGCAGCAAGAAATAAACGACGGGCAGGGCAAGGTGCGGTTTGCGTTCGAAAACCAAGGTGGTCAGGCAGAACAAGACTGCCGAAATCAGGCTGCCGAATGCGGCGGCGGTCAGGACGCGGGTGCTGACGAAGCGGGTAACGGCGCGGTACAGCCCCAGTCTGACAAACAGGGGCGATGGTCAAAAAGGCGGTCGAGCCGAAGGCAAGCCAGTTCGCCATGCTTGCCCATTCGTCGGAGTATTGGACTCGGAGGCTTTGCGCAAACCAAAAAGGCGATAAAAATCATCAAAACGTCGTGGATGACGAAGAAGGTTTTCTTGACGTTGCGGGGCAGGGATAACAGGGTTTCCAAATTCATTTTGGTATGTTCTGAATAATGTTGTGGGTGGGTTTCAGACGACCCCGGTCATGCAAAGGTCGTCTGAAAAAGACGTTTGTTGCTACGGAGCATTGGTTTTCCGTATGTGTGTCGGCTGCTTGCCGGTTCCCTTTTTATAGTGGATTAACTTTAAACCAGTACGGCGTTGCCTCGCCTTGCCGTACTATCCGTACTGTCTGCGGCTTCGTCGCCTTGTCCTGATTTAAATTTAATCCACTATATTCGGCTGAAGTGAAACCGCCGCCGTCCCGATGAGACGGGCGCGGCGGTTTGTACTTTCATGCTGTGGCTTCTGCCAACACAGCTTCGATGTGTTCTTTGCAGAACGCGATTTCGTCGTCAGTCAGCGTCGGGTGTACCAAGAACATCAGGCTGGTGTCGCCCAGTTGGACGGCGTTTTTTTCAGCCGCTCTTTCGGACGCCATGGCGTGTTGTCGAAGGCTTTTTCCAAATAGACTTCGGAGCAGCTTCCTTGGTAGCAGGGGACTTTGCGCGCGTTCAGTTCGCTGACGATGAGGTCGCGCGTCCAGCCTTCTTTGAGGTGTTCGGGTTTGACGAAGGCGTAGAACTTGTATTGCGCGTGTTCGATGTAGTCGGCGACTTCAATCAGGCGGATGCTGGCGAACTTGCCCAAACTTTCTGCCAACTTGGCGGCGTGCGCTTGGCGGCGTGCCGTCCATTCGGGCATACGTTTGAGCTGGATGCGACCGATGACCGCCTGCATTTCCATCATGCGCCAGTTGGTGCCGAAACTTTTCGTGCAGCCAGCGGAAGCCGGGGGCGTGTTCGCGGTGGTAAACGGCGTCATAGCTTTTGCCGTGGTCTTTGTACGACCACATTTTGCTCCACAGCTCTTTGTCGTTGGTGGTGACCATGCCGCCTTCGCCGCCGGTGGTCATGATTTTGTCTTGGCAGAACGACCATGCGCCGACGTGTCCGATGGAGCCGACGGATTTGCCTTTGTATTTCGCGCCGTGTGGCTTGGGCGCAGTCTTCGATAACCCACAAATCATGTTCTTTTGCCAAGTCCATGATGCCGTCCATTTCGGCGGGCATACCGGCGAGGTGGACGACGATGATGGCTTTGGTATTCGGCGTCAGCGCGGCTTTGATGGTTTCCGCGCTGATGTTTTGGCTGTTCAAATCCACATCGGCAAACACGGGGTTTGCACCTGCGGTAACGATGCAGGAAGCGGAGGCGAGGAAGGTGCGCGAGGTAACGATGACGTCGTCGCCTGCGCCGATGCCCATTGCTTTAAGCGCGACATCGAGTGCCAGCGTGCCGTTGGAAAAGGGCGACGGCGTATTGCGTGCCGGCGAAGGCGGCGAATTCTTTTTCAAATTCACGGCATTCGGTACCCGTCCAATAGTTGACTTTGTTGGACAGCAGGACTTTGGAAACGGCATCGGCTTCTTCTTGAGTGAAGCTCGGCCACGGGGAGAGGGATGTGTTAAGCGTTGGCTTTTCCTGCGAAAAGGCTGGTGGAGTCTTTGGGGGCGACTTCTTCCAGCAGTTGGCGGTTGATTAAGGTGTATTTTTGACCGTTGATTTCGACGTATGCACCGTCGTAAGGCGGGAACCAGAACGCGCGGATTTTTCTCGACGTCGTCGCCGTCGCGGATTTGCTTCATGGCTTCCATTTCGTCGCGGCTGACGTAGCGGCCGCCGATGTTGGGCGTGGTCGGCAATTTGGCTTGCGCTTCGACGGCGCGGGCGATAATGCGTTGTGCGAACGGCTCCAATGCCTGCATGGTCTTGCGTTCGAGCGATTGGGCGGTTTCTACAGAAGAATCAATGGGGAAGCGGTCCACTTCGATGATTTCGCCGGTGTCGATGGAGGCATCGACGTAGTGGGCGGTGCTGCCCCATTCGGACAATTCGTCCATGATGGCGAGGGTTGTAGCCGCCCGTGCCTTTGTATTCGGGCAACAGGGCAGGGGTGGAAGTTGATCGTACCCAAGCGCGGGACGGTCAGGGAATTCGTCGCGCAGTTTGCGCCAGTAGAGTACGGACAGGCCCAAGTCGTATTTCAGACGACCTTCTTTCATTGCTTCCAAGGCGGTGTCGAAAGTGTAGAGCGGCAAGCCCAATTCTTTGGCGGCGGCAGCCGTCGGTGAGCCTGCAGGTGGCTGTCGGTCAGTACGCCGACGATTTCGATGCCGTTTTGTGAGGATAAGAGCCGGAGCAGGGTTGGCGGAAAGCCGTTTACGTCCCATGAATAATATTTTTGTCATGTAAGAGTCCTTTTTGTTTTATCAGCTAATGTGTGATTTTGTTGAACAGTCCGAAGGGGCAATCAGCTGCGCTAAATCTTGCAGGGAGCTGATCCACGCATCGGGATGGTGTTCTTTGTTAAAGTTTTCGGGTAAGTGGTGGTGAATATTGCTGCCGGACGGATGCAGTCCTATGGTGATCCAGCCCAAAGCGTTCGGCGCGATGAAGTCTTTGGAAAGGTTGTCGCCGATGTAGATGAAACAGTCTGCTTTTTCGGCATATTTGTCTTGTAAATAGCGGAAGCGTTTGCCGTCGGGCTTTTCCGAAGCGCAGGCTTCGGAGACGAGGATGTCGTCAAACAGGGAATACAGCCCCAAGGCTTCCAGCTTCAAGCGTTGGGTCAGGCTTCTGCCGTCGGTAATCAGCGCGCGTGCGGCGAAGGGGCGCGGTCAGCTCGGACAGGAAATCATGCGGGGCATACGGCGTCAGCGTCGGGCGGTGCAGCCGGTATTGCCACAGAAGAACCTGTTTTTCCGATTCGTTGAAACCGCAGTGGCGGCACAACTTGTCCAGCCAGTCTTTACCGTCGGGGTCGATACTGCGCCATAGGTCGTCTGAATCCCAATCGGGATACAGGGTGGCAACGGTATCGACGATTGCACGGATGCCGGAGAGCTTGTATTCGTATTCCGAGTACAGCGTATCGTCCAAGTCGAAGACAATGACGGCGGTTTCAGGATTAATCGTTTTCATGAACCAAGACCTTGGCATCGTAGCGCAGCATGATGAGGTTGTTTTCCCAGTCGTCTGAAAACGGGATTTCTTCGTTGCGGAAGTATTCGTGCATCAGCCAGCCCGGGTAATTGCCGCCCGCGGCATACGTCAGCGGGAAGCCGCCGCCGAAGCGGGGGTTGATTTCCACGCCGTAGAATTCGCCGGTTTCTTCGTTGCAGAAGAATTGCGCCGTGATGCAGCCGCGCGCGCCTTCCAATACCGCCATTTTTTTCCAGCAGCGTTTGGTAGAGGCTGTTTTTGCGGGTAACGCCTTTGCTGACTTCGCCGGAACGCACTTCCAAGCGTTTTTCGCGGGATGGCGCATTTCAGACGACCTTCATGGTCGTAATACATATCGACGGTAAATTCGGAAAATTCGTTTTCGATGTCGATAAGCTCGCAGAACATCAGCTTTGGGGTCGTCCACGATTTCAGGCGTCAGGCAGGCAGGCGTGTCGATCCGTTTTGGCACCGATGGCGCGGCTGCCGTCGTAGGGTTTAGCGAAGCAAGGGAAAACCAGCTTCTCGCGGTCGTAAATTTTCGGGCGAGCGTATGCCGTAGCGGGCAAACAAGCTGGCGGTTTTCCGTTTGTCGCGGCATTGCGCGATGAAGTCCGAGTCGGAAACGACGATGTGGATGCCTGCCGCTTCGAAGCGTTCGCGTTCGTCTGCCAGCTTTTGCAGTTCGGTGTCTATGGTCGGGATGATTAAACCGATGTTTCCGCGTACCGCCAGATCGAAAAATGCTGTCGATATATGAATCGGCGCTAATCAGCGGCACTTCAAACGAACCGTCCGAAACGTGGCAGGCGGAGGACATACGCGGCACCAAATCCGTCGTCAAAAATCTTGACGTCGTCTGAAAAACTTAGCCGCTTCGGTTTGAAAATCCTGTACCAATTCAACGCGCCTTCCCGCGGAAAGGATAAGTACGTTATTTTTTCGCATCAGTGTCATTTCCTGTGAAATAGGGCATGGTGGCTTCTCCCTCAGCCGAAATACCTTCTTTGATAAAGACTTTTTGACTGTCAGAAACAGGATTTTTCATATCCAGCCAAAAACTGTAATGGTCGATATACCAAATATCGTGTGCGAACTTTTCGTCCCACGAAAGCGCGTTGCGCCCGTTGACCTGCGCCCAACCCGGTTACGCCGGGCCTCATTTCGTGGCGGCGGTTTTGAAATTCGTTGTAAAGCGGCAGGTAGCTCATCAACAGCGGTCTTGGGCCGACCAGGCTCATCTCTCCTTTTAGAACGTTCCAAAGCTCAGGAAGTTCGTCCAGGCTCGTCGCACGCAGTTTCTTGCCGAAAGGGGTCAGCCGCTCGCTGTCGGGCAGCGGGTTGCCGTCTTTATCGACCGCATCGCGCATGGAGCGGAATTTAATCATTTTAAACGGTTTGCCGTCTTTGCCCGGCCGCTCTTGGGTGAAGAATACCGGTTCGCTCAAGTTTTTGCGGATAAGGTATATCAAAATCAAAAATACGGGCGAGAGGAAAATCAGTCCTGAGGCGGAGGCGATGATGTCAAACAGGCGTTTGAAGAATTTACTCATGGGCTAATCTTTCAATCAGGTTGACGATTTTTTGGTACGCCACGTCGCGCTTGAAGCGGCGGACGATTTCGTCGGATTGAACGGGGTCGTTTTTGCGCGCCAGAATGTCTTTTGCGGCTTGGACGAAGCTGTCCACATCGCCGGAACGGTAGTCCGCATGCGGCAGCAGGGTGAGGACTTCGGCAACTTCGTCATTGACCTGGCTGTTTAAAAATCGGTTTTTGCAATGCCATATAGTCGGACAGTTTGTTGGTAATCGACTGCATGGCGTAGGAATGGATGGCGTTGACGGAGATGTCGCAGCCTTTGGCAACCGACATCATTTCGGCGTAGGGGATGTAGCCGTAAAACTTGATGCCCTCGCAGGCGTATTGTTTGAGTCTGTCCAAATCAGGGGCCGCCGCCCATGATGTGCAGCTCTACATTTTCGCCGCCGTCCAACAGTTTCCGAACGCCTTTGCACACGGTTTCCACGTCATAGCTGTAACTGAGCGTACCCAAGTAGAAGAAGCGGGTTTTTGCTGTCGCCGAAGTCTTTTGCCGGCGCGGCATCGAGTTTCGGAAAATCCGCGCCGATATAGACGACTTCGCCGGGGACATTCGGATTCGCTTCTTTGGCGCGGTCGAGGTAGGTCTGCGATACGGCGACCAGCGCGTCGGCGTAACGGTAGGCACGGTTGGCGCGGGAGGAGAAGGGGAGCAGGTTGTGCGGGATCAAAAACGGCACGACCGAGGAGAAGGATTCCGGCCATACGTCCTGCACGTCGATAATCAGCTTGTAGCTCAAACGCGCTTTGTGTTCGCCCAAAAGCAGGTTGGTGGCGATCAGCGGATAGGCGGAAAAAGACGACGTCTTGTTCGCCCGGGCGGCAGTTGTTCAACCATTGCTCAAAATGTTTGACGAACACATGATGGCTTTTGACGCGGTCCAGCGAGACGTTTTTACCGTAGCCGCTTTCTTCCAGCAGCATGACTTTCAGACGACCTTGCGAAGCAGATTCGGCATCTTCAGGTCGTCTGAAAGATTTGTCATAGTGTTTGAAATTGCTGGTAATCAGCAATACATCATGAGACTGCGACAACAGCTCGGCAAGATACCAGAAGCGGTTGAAATGCGGCTCGGACGGCAGCGAACAGTAGGGGGCGACGATGGTGATGTTCATATTTTCAGACGACCTCACATATCGTAAGCGGCCATTGTGGTGCGATAGATTTCATCATCGGAACACAAGGTCTCAACGTGTTTATGCAGGGGCTTTGCCCATCTTTTTCGCGCAGCTCGGGCTGCTTGATGAGTTGATCGACGGCTTCGATAAAGGCTTCGTCTTCGCCGAAGGGAAACAGTATCCGTTTCCCCGGTAACGACCATTTCGGAAATGCCGCCCATGTTGTAGGTCACGACGGGCGTGTCGTAGAGGCCGGCTTCAAGGATGTTGTTGCCGACGCCTGCGCCGTGGTCACCGATGCAGTGCGGCGTGTTCACCAAAATATCCACGTCTTTGAAATAGCCGGTCAAATCGCGCACGCCGCCGAGGAAGGTGACTTTGTCGTCTATGCCCAGGCGTTTTGCTTGCGCTTTCAGATTGTCCATCTCTTCGCCTATGCCCGCCACGTTCAGGCGTACGGGCATATTGCGGTCAACCATTTTTCTTAAAGATGTCCAGCATCACATGCACGGCGCGGACGGTATCCAAAGCGCGACAGCGTGCCGAGCATGACGTAGTCTTTGGCGGTTTTTTTCAGGAACGTAATCGGCTTTGTGCAGGGCGTTGTAGGTGTAGGTGATGCGGTTGGCAGGGAAGCCGTGGCGGATGAGTTTTTTTCCTGCTCGTGCTCTGCAGTTGCCGATGATATACACCCAGTTTGTCGAAAAGTTTGGCGATTTTGGGATAGGTTTCAGCATCCAAACCGCGCGCGTGGTAGAACACTTTGGTTTTCGGCGAAGAGATTTTCGCCGCGATGGCACAGGCGGGAACGATACGCGCCATTTGGCAGTGGATGATGTCGGGTTTTTCTTGTTTCAACATCTTCATGTAGGCGAACATGCCTCTGATGTAGCCCAAGATGCCGCCCTGATAAAAATCAATCGGACGCCATTGGATGCCCAAGGCTTGGGCTTCTTTGATGAGCGGGCCATCGGAAGAGGCAAGGACGACCTCGTGGCCGCGCTGCCTGAGCAACCGTCCCAAGCGGAAGGTCGCATTTTCAGTACCGCCGAGGCCGGACATGGAAGTAGTCAAAACAATTTTTTTCATATCGTGTTTTCTATCAAGGGGTGTATCGGTACGCGTTATACGCCGTATCGCGCTGCGGCAGGACGCTGTACAAGAAAAATCAAAAAGCAGGGCAGCCAGAGGAAGGGCATACGCAAAATGGTGGACGGGATGAAGCCGCCTAAAAATAAACAGGCCGATTGCCGCCAAGCCGATGGCTTTTTGTTTGTTCCGCAGGTTTTGGCTTAAAAAGACGTTCACTGCATACCAAATGATGTAACAGACGAAGCCGATTAAGGAAATCATGCCGAAGCCCAAATACAGTTCGATGATGAAACTGTGCGGATTTTCAAAACCGAGGCTGTCGCTCAAATGCCCGCCGAAGTATTCCTGAAAGTTTTTAGGGCCCGTAACCGTAAAAGCAAAAAGTGGCGGATTGCTCCAGAAGTAGTTGTAAATTTCTTGGCGGTAGCCGACCGAGTTGTCACTCTCCAAATTGAACAGGAACAAATACAGGCGGGAAGAAATGTTTTCCAAAAAGGCATTGCCGTGCATCGAGAGCAGGAAATCGGCAATGTACTGTTTCGGAATCATCGACAAGCCTGCGCCTGTAACGCCTATGGTCATCAGCGTAAACAGCCCGTTGTTACGGTAAATCAAGTTCAGGATAAACAAAAATGATGTAACTCATCGTCGCCGTACGCGATGCGCTGGCGAAAACAATCGCGCCCAAACTCAAAAAAATAAAAATCCAGCCGAAAAAATATTCCCTTTTGTTGACGCCGATATTGAAAAAAATATCAACACGGCAGGGGCGAAGAAGAGGGCGGTCGTACCCAAGTTGTTGGGGTTGAAGAAGAAGCCTTTAATCACGCCGGCCTCAATCGCCAAAAATTTCGTCTGATTTGACAAACTGGATGCCGGTCAACACTTCGATAACGGGCGGAATAATGATAAAGGCGCAAAAAGTAAACCAACAGCCTGCGTACGAAGCGCAAGGGGTTTTTCGTGTCGGCTCAAAAATCAGATACAGCAGGTAAAACAAACCGGCGACCGACAGGAAGAAAAAGGTATCCATGACCCTGACCGAATCCAAGGGCGTGATGAACAGATGGATTGCGCTCCAGCCGGTCATCAGCCCGACCGCCATCAGCATGAGTCCTGCCTTGCTATTGAATGTTTTGTTTTTCTATGAAAAAAATCAGCAGGGTGGCAGGCACCAGCAAAAGGGTCAGCGGATTGTCGATACGCGGAATCCCCAGCTTATACGACAGCATCGGCCCCAGCATGTGAGGCGGTAACCATCGTATAAAGCATAGTAATGTATATATTTTTGTTTTTAATTTTCACGTTGCTTCCTGAAATTTAGGTCGTTCCAAGAGCTTTTATTATATGCAGAAATGATTTGTTCGGTAACGGGACGCTCTCCAAATTCTTTCAGGCAGTTTTCGCGCAACAGGCGTGGGAAATATTTTTCCGGTTCCGATAGAGGGAGATAAGTGCTTCCGTCAGCGATTTTTGGTCTTCGACATCGACCAAAAAGCCCGTTGGATGGATTGACGATAGTCTCAGGACCGCCACAGCGCGTCGCGATGACGGGCAGCCCTTGCGCCAAAGCCTCGATGAAAACGACGCCGAAAGTTTCGTGGCGGCTGGCCAATACGAAGGCATCGCTTTGATACATCAATTCCAAGACTTCTTCGTTTTTCAGACGACCTTCAAAGATAACGTTGTTTTCCAGCCCCTAAATCTTTTGCCAAACGGTGCAGCTTGAATTCTTCGTAGCCGCCGCCGCCGATTTTTCAGTTTCAGGTTCGGATAGGCTTTGACTGCTTCGGCAAAGGCGGGCAGCAGGATGTCGTAGCCTTTTTTATGTTGCAGGTGCGCGACCGAGCAGAAGGTAAAGTCTTCGTTGGCGGGTTTGTCGGCAAGGTCGATCGGCGCTTCAAAGCTGGCGGACAGGATATTGGGAACATATTGCCACTCCAATCCGCGGTATTCTTCTTTCAGCAGTTCGGCAAAGTCGCGGCTGACTGCCAGGCGGCAGGCGGCGTTTTGGGCGGCGGCATACATCAGCGGGCGTTGCCAGTTGCGGATAAGTTTGCGGGCGTAGGTGGTGCTGTGTTCGGTGATGACATACGGAATGCCGGTTGCTTTGTGGATTTCGTATGCAATGATGCCGCCGCTGTTGACGCAGTGCGCGTGCAGGACATCGGGCATGCCGTGGTCTGCAACGTATCGGCGGAACAGTTTCATACTGGCGGCGATTTCCCGTTTGCGGTCGATATGCGGGATGCGCGGGAAGAAAAACATGCTGTCGTACACATAAGTCGGTACGTCTTTGTCGATGTAGGTCCTTATTCCGTAATTTTTCGGGTTGAACGCAGTTTTTGCCTGAGTTCTGAACGAACGGAATATCGGTGCGACGACCCCTACTTTAACTCCGGAGCGTTGCAAGGCTTGTGCTTGCAGGCGGAAAAAGATTCCGTTGACGTCGTCCGGAGTGGATGGATACCAAGAAGGAATGATTAATGTATGCATGATAATACCTGTGTCGAGTGTGTCGGCGTACAAGCCGCATAGGTTGCGGACAGGCACAAAATCAAAAGATTCTCGGTGAGTAAGCGTTTTGTAGCGGCAGAATCAAAAACTGCACGCAGTATGGTTGTTATTGTGTTGAATGTTTTTTTATTCAGACGACCTTTCACTGCCGATAAAAGCTGAAGAAAGTGGTGTTTTGTATTTCACAGTCAGGGCAATCAAACCTGCCAGCCAGATTAAAGCAAAAATGTAGTAGTTGCCGGCGTTGCCGAAGTAGGTGTAGCCCAGGCACAAAATCAGGCAGAGTGCGGTATGGGTATAAATTTTCCGGCAGGGCAGCTTCTGCCACATCCTTGAAGACAATTCTGTCTTGATGAGCATAAACACCCAAAAAGAAGTCGCACTCGCCATTGCGGCACCCCGTGCGCCCAAGAGCGGAACCAGCCAATACAGCAGGCCGAAGTTCAGCAGGAATGCCGCAATATTGACTGCGGTAATCAGCCAGGTTTTTGACGACGTTCAAAACCGATGCCGGTCACTTCCGTCAGCGTATAAAAACAAAAGGGAAACATCATGCACGACAGTAAAATAAACTGTACCGATGCATATTCCCCGGGAAGGATCCAAGTGACCACCGGCGAAAAAATACCGATAAAGCAAACCATCGCGCTGATGAGCGCAGTCATCGACAGGGTAATGCCGCCGATTTTGTCGAGGTTGGTGTTGTCTTCAACCCATTTGAACACCAATGGCGCCCATATGGTTGAGAATACGCTTTGGAAAATCAGGGCGACGGCGCCGAAGCTGACCGCCATCGAGTAAATCCCCAGTTGCTCCAAACTTGCCATTTCTTTCAAAACAAAACGGTCGATAGACGTCAGCCCCCAGTAGGCGAGATTGCCGAATGCCAAAGGCAGTCCGTATTGCAACCCCATTTTGTGCAGCTTTGCCGACCAAGGCGAACGGATGGCGGCGGCCAAATCGGTTCGGGTTTGGTAGATCAATACAGCGACGGTCAGTATTTGGGCGGCGGTATAGGCAAAGACCAGGCTGGTGGTATGGGTTGGCAAGCCGATTAGGATGAAGAGCAAAAACCAAAACCAAAATCAGGAATTTCGGTGTCAGCTGGCTGAGTGAGAAAGCAATTGCTTTTTCCTGCATCCGTAGGATGAGCGAGAAAAAGCGGATAAACAGGGTGGTCAGTAAAAAAACTAAAAACAGAATACCCAGCTTGGTGTTGTTCAAATCAAAAATAATTTCGGAAGGCCAAGAGGGATTCCACAAAAGTATCAGCAATCCCCCGACAATGCTCAAAACAAACGGGGACAGGCTGAAGGATTTGAACAGCGCGGCTTTGTCTTCGCTGGCGTAGTATTCGCGGATATACGCCTGATCCAAGCCCAGCCCCAAAATCAGGATGGTCAGAGCGGATATGGTTTTGCAGTAAGACGATACGGCCGATGTCTTCCGCAGGGTAGTACCATGAAATCAGCGGAAGCGAGAGGATGCCAGCCGCACTGCCTATCGGACCCAAAGCATAGCCGAGTATTTTTCTTATATTCATAAATAGGGAGGGATTGGTTGCCGCCAAGATTTTCAGACGACCTGAAAACGCAGCAGCATCAGTAGTAAATAAGGGCTTTCTTAGGTCGTCTGAAAACAAACGGTCTAAGAAAGCCGACTGCCCTGCCGAAACCCGTCGGCAGGCAGTCTGCCTCAATCGTCAAAGGTATTACGCTTTCACGACTTTCGGGTTTTTCGCAGGGAACTTGCCGCGCGTATCGACAATCAGTTTGGCGTGTTCGGCAATCATGTCGTAGTCAAACTTGTCATGGTCGGTCGTCAGCACCACGCAGTCGTATTTCGCTACGGTTTCCGGCGTCAGCGGCTCGCTCTTCAGGTCGAAGTAGTGGTGGCCAGGGATGTATGGGAACTCAAGCACGTGCGGGTCAGAGTAGGAAATGTTTGCCCCCAATTTGTGCAGGCGGTCCATCACTTCCACAGACGGGCTTTCGCGCATGTCGTCCACATTTTTCTTGTAGGCGATACCCAAAACCAAGATTTTGCTGTCTTTGATGGAACGGTTGTGTTCGTTCAAAGCCAGGCCCACTTTGCCGATGACGTAGTCGGGCATGTGTGAGTTTACTTCGCCTGCCAACTCGATGAAGCGGGTGTTTACGCCGTATTCGCGCGCTTTCCAAGTCAGGTAGAACGGGTCGATGGGGATGCAGTGACCGCCCAAGCCCGGACCGGGATAGTAGGCAACGAAGCCGAACGGTTTGGTTGCCGCGGCGGCGATGACTTCGTGAATATCGACATCCATTTTGTCGGCGACGATTTTCATCTCGTTCACCAAACCGATGTTCACGGCGCGGTGGATGTTTTTCCAGAAGTTTGGTCAGCTCGGCGGCTTTGGTAGAGCTTACCGGTACGACTTTGTCGATGGCAGGCTGATACAGCGCGATACCGACTTCCAAACAAGCAGGAGTATGACCGCCGATGACTTTCGGGATGGTGCGGGTTTCAAAAATTCCGGGTTGCCCGGGTCTTCACGTTCGGAGAGTACACCAAGAACACGTCTTTACCGACTTTCAAGCCGCCTTCTTCAACACGTGGCAGCAATTCTTCTTCGTCGTGCCGGGGTAGGTGGTGGATTCAAAGACAGCACTTGACCGGCGCGAAGGTAAGATTTCACCGCGTCGGTGGTGTCGATAACGAAACTCATGTCCGGCTCGCGGTATTTGTTCAACGGAGTCGGTACGCACAAAATCACGGCTTCCACTTCGCCGATGCGGAGAAGTCGGTGGTGGCTTCAAACAGGCTGTTTGAAGCGGCGGCGATTTTTCGGCAGGGAATATGCTCGATGTAGGTCTCGCCTTTTGTTGGAGTTTGTCGACTTTGGTTTTGTCGATGTCGAAGCCCAAAACCCTGATAACCGATGTCCACATAGCGGAGCATCAGCGGCAGGCCGACATAGCCCAAAGCCGACGATGCCGATTTTGGCGGTTTTATCTGCAAATTTCTGAATGGTAATATTTTTTTCATGACAAGTCTCATGTGATGGAAAAGGGCGTGCCGCACAGTGCAAAATGCCGCAGCAGAACCCCCGGCCGGCAGTCATAAAAACAGCATGGTCGGAATCCGTTTTGTCGGTGTCGAAAAATAAATCTTTCCCTAAGATTGGTTTTGGACGTAAAAGTTTTGCATGTGCAAATGCAGCATTGCCCGACGATAATGGAGTGTTGGGAAATGTTTATGCAAATATTATAATCAAGCTGGGCGGTAAGATTTTGAATTGTATTATTTTTAGTAATTACTATACCGTTAGTGACTAAATATAATATCGGAAATACAAATAATTAATAAAAAAATTAGTATTAATATATTTGCGTAATTTAACCTAAAATTAATATTACTTCAGTATATGTTGAAGCGGTATTTGTAACCCTGTCAAAGCAAATCAGGCGATGCAGTATAGTGGATTAACTTTAAACCAGTACGGTGTTGCCTCGCCTTAGCTCAAAGAGAACGATTCTCTAAGGTGCTGAAGCACCAAGTGAATCGGTTCCGTACTATCTGTACTGTCTGCGGCTTCGTCGCCTTGTCCTGATTTATAGTTAATCCACTATACAGACTAAAAGGTCGTCTGAAAACCCAAAATCAGTTTTCAGACGACCTTTCTGGTTTACGAGGCAGCCTATTTTTACGCAAAACCCATTTTACGTCCTGCCCGATCAGCTCTACCGAACGGCTTTTTCCCACTCGCCTTCCGAAGTCAAAACGGCGGGGTTGGCTGGGAGGGTGAGCAGGTTTCGCCTTCGCCTAAGATTTTCGGCGCTTGGTACAACACGATTTCGTCTGCCAGGTCTGATTGGATAAAGGCGGAGGTCAGTGTCGCGCCCGATTCGACCATAATCTCGCCGTAGCCCAGTTCTGCCAATTGGGGCAGCAGTGCGGCAAGGTCTATACGTCCGGCGGCGTTTTCAGCCGACCTTAAGATGCGGATATGATTGAACGCGCGATATGGTTTGAGGCGTTCTTCATCATCGACGGTGGTTACGATGACGGTGGGGCTGAGGTCGTCTGAAACCATGTGGCTGCCCAACGGCGTTTGCAGTTTGCTGTCCAACACGATACGCGCGGGTTGGCGCAGGGTCAGGAAGACGCGGACGTTGAGGCGCGGATTGTCTGCAAGCACTGTGCCGATGCCGGTTAAGACGGCGCAGCTTTCCGCGCGTAAGGTTTGTACGTCCGCCCTTGCGGCTTCGCCGGTAATCCAGTAGCTGCGTCCGTCGGCAAGCGCGGTTTTGCCGTCAAGCTGGCGGCGCATTTGATGCGGACAAACGGGCGACCGCGTTCGATACGGGAGAGGAAGCCGCGGTTGAGTTCGCGCGCTCAGCTTCCAACAAACCGCTTTCGGTGCGGATGCCTGCGGCTTCCAGCATTGCCAATCCTTTGCCTGCCACCAAAGGATTGGGGTCGGTCATGGCGGCGACCACACGCGATACGCCCGAGCCGATCAGGGCTTCGGCACAGGGTGGTGTGCGACCGTAATGGCTGCACGGTTCGAGCGTCACATAAGCCGTCGCTCCGCGCGCCATTTCGCCCGCCTGCCGCAGCGCATGCACTTCGGCATGCGGTTCGCCCGCTTTTGACATGAAACCCCTGTCCGACGATTTGGCTGCCGTGCGCAATCACGCAGCCGACGCGCGGGTTGGGGAAGTGGAAAAACGCCCTGAGCCGCGCAAGGGCAAGGGCGTTTTGCATCATTTGGGTATCAATACAATCAAACATAATGTGGATTTCTTAAAGTTTTCCGTTTTTCAGACGACCTTTTCTTTCACCGTATTCCGTTCGTCAACGCATTAACGCGACAGGCTCAATTCTTTCAATACTTCTGACAATTCCTTCTGACCCGCGTGATGGCTGTACGCGCAAACAGTATAAATATTGGCTTCGTGAATAGCGATGCAGTATTGGTGGAACGTACCTTGCCGGTCTTCGCGGTCGGTTTTGGTAATTCATGCGGTTGTCGGTGGCGATGCCGACGCGGACATTTTGAGTCTCGTCCGATTGCAGCGCGGTTTTGAGTTCGGCGAAATAGGCTTTTGGCATCCGTTTGGGCAGGACCGTTGTTTGCCGCATAAATCGTAATGCGCGCTTCAGGGTCGTGTTGGAGCAGAATCAGGCTGGAGGCGGGAACGTTTTTTTCGGATGGCGTGCGGAATCGGCGATGATGTCGGTGAAGTGGCTGTTGTGGACTGAAATGGAAATTTTGCCGTCCATGCTCGTCAGCGTTTGAACCGTATCGGAGGCGGCTTTCGACGCCGCATCGCCCTGTTCAGGGCTGCAGGCGGCAAGGCAGAATAGTGCGGCGGCTACGGATAAAACTCTTTTCATAAACATCCTCTTCATCATCAACACACCGCTTTCAGACGACCTATTTCCCGTCGGTCTGCACCAGCGTGGCAATTGCCTGAGTAAACTCGGACACGTCGTTGGAAAACTTTTATACACGGAAGCAAAAACGGACGCATAAGCGACCTGATCGATTTTTGCCAATTCCTCCATCGCCATTTCCCCACCATGCGCGACGGCACTTCCTTGTTGCCCGACTGATACAGACGCTGCTCAATCAGCGCGACCGTTTCATCGATTTTTCCTGGGCGATCGGGCGTTTGTGCAAAGCCCGTTCCAAACTGGTTCTCAGCTTGTGCGGATTAAACGCCACGCGCGTACCGTTGGATTTAATGACCTGCGGCATCCGCATTTCGACCGTTTCAAACGTACTGAACCGTTGCCCGCACTCCAAACAGCGGCGGCGGCGGCGGATGCTGTTCGTCTCTTCCAAGAGCCGCGAATCAGTGACTTGAGTATTGGGATGCTGACAAAACGGACATTTCATAAGCTTTTTGAATTTATTTGTTTGTGAAACGGAATTGTAGCCGATTGAGCTATTCCCGTATAGTCGGTGGGTTTATTATGGGTTGAAGAGGTCGTCTGAAAACCTTGAATCTGGGTTTTCAGACGACCTCTTTGTTTTTAAACGGATACGCCGACGGCGCGGGCGATTGCCAAGCCTTCTTCTACGCTCATGTAGACGGGTTGTTCAGGATGGTCGCTGCGGGCAATGTCGCCTTGTCGGAACATGACCAGTTCGTCCACTGCCAGTTGCGACCAGGTTTCGTCGCGGGTCAGCGGTAAGGTGGCGATGACGGCGACTTTGTCGTTGGGGGTGGTGACTTCGGAAAAATCGACCATGACGTCGTCGTCCAAAAAGCCGTGCTTTGCCGAACGGGGGCTTTGCGTACGATGTAGTGCAAAAAGCGTGCTGGCGTGGGCAAACAGGTTGTCGCCGTTGGACATAACGAAGTTGAACAGTCCGAAGCGGCGGATTTCGTGGGTCAGCGCGGCGAGGGCGTCGAATAGGGTGTCCGGGTCGGGCTTGGTGGCGAAGCGGCTGCGCAGGCGGTTGAGGATGTAGCAGAAGGCGCGTTCAGAGTCGGTGGTGCCGACGGCATGGTAATACTCGCCTTGTTCGGGGTAGAAATCGATTAAATGGCCGTTGTGTGCAAACAGCCAGTATTCGCCCCACATTTCGCGCATGAAGGGGTGGGTGTTTGCCAGCGAGGTTTGTCCTTGCGAGGCTTTGCGGATGTGGGCGATGACGTTTTCGGATTTGATTTGGTAGGCGCGAACGAGGTCGGCGACGGGCGAGGCGGCGCTGGGTTTGTCGTCGTGGAACAGGCGTACGCCTTTGCCTTCGAAAAAGCCGATGCCGAAACCGTCTGCATGGTGGTCGGTACGCGCCGCGGCGGCGGAAGCCTTCAAAGGAAAAGACGATATCTGTGGGGGTGTTACAGTTCATGCCGAGCAGTTGGCACATGATGTTGACCTTTGTTATTTTGATGTGGGGTTGAGGGTATAGTGGATTAACTTTTAAACCAGTACGGTGTTACCTCGCCTTAGCTCAAAGAGAACGATTCTCTAAGGTGCTGAAGCACCCAGTGAATCGGTTCCGTACTATCTGTACCGTCTGCGGCTTCGTCGCCTTGTCCTGATTTAAATTTAATCCACTATAAAACGGGTAAATCGACGCAATGTACACGCGTTTTGCGTGATCGCCTTATAGATGGAATTATGGTGTATCGGAAGGGGTGTTTCAATAGGAAGGGAGGGATATTGGGAGGTGTTTTTGTGTGATTTTATAGTGTTGTGGCTGATGGTGTGAAAGGTCGTCTGAAAAAAATGCTTTGCGGGTTGAACTGGCCCCCAAATCTTGGACACTCATAAAAGCCTATTCAGGCACTCTGTGTAAGCTGGGTTCTGTATGCGACAGGACTCAGCTTTTTCAATTTCAAACTGCAACGCTCCCGGTTGTAGTAATCCATATAGTCATCTATCTGCTTCATCAATTCATCCACCGTCAATTCTCCTGCGTTATAGAAACACTCCGTCTTTAACACCGCAAAGAAGCTTTCCATCGGCGCATTGTCCCAACAGTTCGCCTTTCGCGACATGCTTTGAACCATGGAATGCTCCGCAAGCAATTCCCTATACCCCGCCGTACGGTACAGCACACCTTGGTCCGAATGAAGCATCGTTCCTTTATCAGTCAGACGGGGTGCGGCTTTTTCGAGCATTTCCTTCACCATTTCGCTGTCGGCTCTGCGGCTCATGGCGTAGGCGACGATCTCGCGGTTGAACAAGTCCAAGATTGGCGAGAGGTACAGTTTGCCGTCCTTCCCTTTGAGTTCGGTAACGTCGGTCAGCCATTTTTCGTTGGGCTTTCGGGCTTTGAACCGGCGTTTGAGGAGGTTTTTCCGATATTTCGCCCATGGCGGGATGGCGGTAGGCTTTTTCGCCCGTATGAGGGCTTTCAGTTCCAACTGCTTCATCAACCGCGCCACTTTTTTTGTGGTTCCAATCTAATGCGGCGGCAATGCGCCTTTGTCCGTAGCGTCCTTTATGCCGCCGGTAGGTTTCGACGAGGAGGGCTTTGTCGGCTGCGTCGGATCGGGTCGGTCTTGGTGGTGGTAGTAAAAGCTGCTTTTGGGCAGGTTTGCGATGTGCAGCAGGTATTTGAGCGGGTGTTGCGCCCTCAGTGTTTTGGACGGTTTGGCTTTGTCCTTTTCGGTCCGCTTTTGGCTGAGGGCTTTTAACTCCTTTAGATAGGCAACCTCTGCGCGCATATAGCACAACTCTTCAATAAGCTCTGCCTGCGTTTTTTTCTTGGTCAGGTTTTATCTGAGATGAAGGGGTTTTTGCGGTGTTGGGGGCATGGTTTTTGGATTGGGGATGTTCGAGTGCGCCGATACCGCCTTCTTGATAGGCGCGTATCCATCGTCTCAGGTGGGTTCGGGAAATGCCGTAGTGTTCTGCGGTACGCTGTTGGCTGCGTATATGCAGGTAGTGGAGTACGGCTTGGTATTTGAAGTGTAATGTATATTTGCTCATAAAAAAACTGCACCTTGTGAGTTGGAGGGATGTGTCCAACTTTTGGGGTGCAGTTCAGGTTGCGCTAAAGCTTTTCAGACGACCTTTTTATTGTGTTTTTGACGCTTACAAGGTGCCGTAAGAGTGCAAGCCGCTCAGGAACATGTTGACGCCGATGAAGGCGAAGGCGGTAACGAACAGTCCGATGACTGCCCACCATGCGAGAATTTTGCCGCGCCAGCCGGCGACGAGGCGCAGGTGCAGCCAGACGGCGTAGTTGAGCCAGACGATGAATGCCCAAGTTTCTTTTCGGGTCCCAGCTCCAGTAGCGTCCCCATGCGTCAGCCGCCCACAGTGCGCCGAGGATGGTGGCGATGGTGAAGAACAGAAAGCCGACGGCGATGGCTTTGTACATGACTTCTTCGATGACTTGCGAAGGCGGCAGCGATGATTTTTTGCCGGCGTTTTCGTTTCTCAATGCCCAAAGTTCGGCGATGCCGAGCATGGCAGCAATACAGAATGCGCCGTAGCCGATGAAGTTAGCAGGAACGTGGATTTTCATCCACCATGATTGCAGGGCGGGAATCAGGGGTTGGATGGTGTGCTTCGCGGGAAAAGCTGTACCAAAGGACGAAGCCGACGACGATTGCCATGAAGCTGAAGACGAAGCCGCCGAGTTTTTGTACGGCAAAACGGGCTTCGTAGTAGAGGTACATCAGGGCGGTGATGACGAGGAAGAGGATGAAGACTTCGTAGAGGTTGGAAACGGGAATGTGTCCTGCGTCAGGGCGCAGGAGGTAGCTTTCGTGCCAGCGCACTAAAAAGTCCGGTAAAGCCTGCGACGGCGGACACCCAGGCGAATACGGAACCCATGCCGAGCAGGGTATTGGTGGCGACGTTTTTTGCGTTGTGCCAACACGGCGCCGGTGATATAGGCGAAGAGTGCGAAGAAAAACGAAGGCGCATTGCCACATAATCGCGGACTGGCTGCTGAGGAAGTATTTGAGCAGGAAGCCGTCGGCGTGTGTGATGTCGCCATCGTAGAGCATGACGGCGCCGTATGCGAGGACGGCACACAAGGGGCAAACCAGCGCATGGGTTTGAAAAAACCAGCCTAAAAAAAGACGGTAATGCCCGCGCTTGCCCACAAAATCACCATTTCGTAGATGTCCATGGCGTGCTGAATGCGGGTTTGGGCGAAGAATGCGCCGGCTGCGGTCAGGAGGGCGAATAGGCAGTCGACCGTATTCAGGGACTTGAGGAACGATTTGTGCGTCAGCAGTTCGTGTTCGGGTAGGGGGTTATGGTTATGCGTCATGGTTTAAATCTTTCGCCAGTCGTTGCAGGCTTTGTGTATGTTGCGGAAACTCTTTTTGCAGGTCGCGCTCGTTGCGGCTGGAAGACATGGCAAAGCGGATGTGGTCGTCTGAAAACAGGACCCACGCGCGTTTCTCGCGGATGTAGAACATAAATATCGTGCCGAGAACCAGCAAAACAGAGCCTAAATAGACTAAAAATGCACCGGGCGAACGGGTCATTTGCAAGCCGGAGGAGCGGACTTCTTCAAAAGCCGTCCAGTTGCAGGAGCATGGGGCGGGGTATTCGGTCAGGCCGGTATAGGCGTCCATGCTGTGCAGCAGGAAGCGGTTGCGCGCTTCGTCTTGAGGCCATGCGGGTAGCTTGTATTTTTGGATGGTTTCTTCCAATACGGCGTTCATGACGCCGAACAGCATTTCGTAAAAAAATATCCCTGCATTTTTTTCCTGTTGCTCTTTGGGGATGTTTTTGGTGATAAATTCGTCCAACGCCAAATAGCCGCCTTTCGCAAAAATGCCCAAGGTGTTTTCGGCGGCAAGGGTGAATTGCTCGCGGATGTTGTCGGGCGCGTTCAAGGTCGCGTTGCGGATGACGGCTTTGCGTGCGGCTTCGTCTTTCAAGAGTTCGCGCATCGCCATGAAGGTATCGGGTTTGAAAGTCTTATCGGCAGGGAATGCGCAGCCAACGGTATTGCTGTTCCAGACCTGTGCGCGTACCGGTGATGAAGAAATAATCCTGTTCCCTGCTTAACGGGCAGCATATAGTTTTTATATTCGACAGCCTGACCCGCTTTTGTCGCGGATTCGGTAAACAACGGATGGGCCGATGTTGGTGTATTTTTTTGTTTTTCTTGAGAGACGGCGCGCACGTCGTTAATCGCTGATTGCAGGGTTTGCTCTTTTTCAGACGACTTGCTCATGTCTTCCACGTTCATAGACGTGAATTGGTCAAACTCCAGCTTGTAGGGACGTATTGCCGATGTCGAGCGGGAAGTCGCGCATAGATGTCGCCCTGAGCGTTACCGGCTCGCGGCTGGGATTGCCCAAATTCCAGGCTTTGAACTTCAAATCGGAGCCGCCGTCGGCAAAAGCTCGCTTGATAGATGGTGATGCCGTGCAGCGTCAGCGGATGGTTGACGCGGATGGTGTGTTCGGATTTTTGCCGCTTTCCTTGTCGGTAATTTCCAAATCGCTGGCAAAATCACGCGGCATCCCGGTATTGTAAAAAGTCGATGTGGAATTTCTTCAGCTTCACTTCAAACGGCAAATCCTGAACCAGCATCCCGTTGTCGGCATTGAGGAAGACCACGTCCGCGCTTTGCCCTTCGGTAATGTTCACATTGCCGCGGAACGACAGGTTCGACGTACCCAAAATGCTTTCCGGTTTGAAGTCTTTGGCATAGACGGAATGATTGTCCGGTACGACGCGTCCGGTCAGCATACCGATTTTCAGCAGGAGGTTGCTGTCTATCAAGCCGCCCAAGCAAATCACAATCAGCGCGGTATGGGCAAAAATATAGCCCCACTTGTTCATCGCCCCTTTTTGGCGGCAACCAAAACCGATCCGTCTTCGCGCGTTACGGTTTTGCAGCTGAAGCTTTGTACTTCGAGATAACGCCGGGCAATTTCAGACGACATCTTGCCTTCCAACACAGTCGAATGGCGCATCGCCGCCAATGATTTTTTTCTTTGGCGTTTTCACGGAATGATTTGATTTCGCGGAGAAAAAGGCGGAACATTGCGAATCAGGCACAAGCTGGTCGATATCACCAAAAACATCATGATGACCACAAACCAAGCGGACGCATAAACATCGTACAAGCCTAAAAAGTTGAAAAATCTGCGACCAAAAACGGACCGAATTTCACAACATAATTGACCTGCGGCTGGTTTTGCTGCAACACCGTCCCGATAACCGAAGCGACGCCCAGAAGACTGAGCAAGGCAACGGCAAAACGCATGGAGCTTAAAAAAAGCGAACCAAGGTTTGCGGATAAGGGGGACGGATGAAGAGGATTTGCTCATAGCGGTTTGATTTGATAAAGAATACGGGGATGGTCAGGGATTCGGAAGCGACCCGATTATCGAACGGCACAAAAAATAGACATGATGGGGCAAAAAGCCAAAGGCTGCCATTTGAAAATACTTATTGCCTCAAAAGCGGCGGCATACCATCGCACAAGGTCGTCTGAAAACAACCGCCCGAGGGCAAGCGTTTTCAGACGACCTTGATATTCACATCATCCGCAAACAGACGGATTGATAGGAATCAATGCAGACCTTGGATGAAGTTGGAAACCGCATTCAACTCTTCTTCGGTCAGGCGTTTGGCAATATCTTCCATAATCGCGTTTTTGCGTTGTCCGGATTTATAAGCCTTCATTTGATCGACCACATAAGACATATGTTGGCCGCCTAAGCGCGGATATGCGCCGATTTCGGTACCGCCGCCCGGAATACCCGCGCCGCTGGGACCGTGGCAGGACATACAGGCAGGAACTTTTTTATCCACCAAACCGCCTCGGTAGATTTTGCCGCCCAAAACAGGATCATTTTGTTTCGGGTTAGCCTCGCCGGATTTGGCCTGTTGTTTGGCATAGAATGCGGATACATTCAGGATGTCTTGCTCGGACAGGTTCATCACCATAGGTTTCATCACAGCGGCGGAACCGTTTGTACGTTTGCCTTCTTTAATGTCCAAGGTTTGACGGTAGATATGGGGCACTGTGTTGCGCGGCGAGCTTTGGATACATGGCGATGCCGCTGTTGCCGTCCGCCGCATGACATGCCGCACAAATGGTAGTAGCCACTTCTTTTGCCTTTTGCAATATCCGCTTTCGGGCAGCGACAGCCGCGCCGCAGCCAAAAACCAAGGCCGCTAAAGTCAATCGTTTCATGGAGTCGCTCCTGATTACAGCATTGCATACCGCGACAATGCCTTTTTATACTCAAAACGCGGATAAATTTTACCCGATAAAAACCGATAATTCTATAAACGTGCTATTCTATACTAGATTTACATTAAATTACTACCATGTTTCGCAACATGGACACGGCAAAATTCCGCCACTCCGTCTCAGGGAACAAGGAAATACGGATGAACCTATTTCAGAACGCCAAATTCTTCACCACCGTCAACCATCTCAAAGACCTGCCCGACACTCCCGCAGAAATCGCATTTGTCGGACGAAGCAACAGGTAAATCCAGCGCGATCAATACCCTGACCAACCATGTCCGGCTCGCTTACGTTTCCAAAAACGCCGGGACGAACACAACACATCAATTTTTCGAATTGAGCAACGGCAGCTTTATGGTCGATTTGCCGGGTTACGGCTATGCACAAGTTCCCGAAGCCATCCGCACGCATTGGGTCAAACTCTTGGGCGACTACCTCCAACAACGGCGTCAGCTCATCGGCTTGGTGTTGATTATGGATGCACGCCACCCATTGAAAGAGCTGGATTTGCGGATGCTGGACTTTTCCACATCACCGGCCGTCCTGTGCATATTTTGTTGTCGAAAGCCGACAAGCTGTCGAAAAAAACGAGCAAATCAAAACTTTAGGCGCAGTCAAAAATCGCTCAAGCCCTATATGACCCGTCAACGCATCAGCGTACAACTGTTTTCCAGCCTTAAAAAGCAAGGCATAGAAGAAGTTAACCAAGTCGTCGGAGAATGGTTTGCTACGCATCAAGAAGAAATGGACAACTTGAATATCGGAAATCCGGAAAAATTCCGAGTCATTGTAATCGGTCGTAGTATTATCTGCATTGACGGGACGCAAATCCGTTTATTGTCTTGCAGGGTAAGGGAACAAAAATCATCTTGCTGCTGTGTATGTTGTTTTTGAAATAGATAAATCGAGAAAAGGTCGTCTGAAAATGTTGGATCATGTTTCAGACGACCTTGTTGTTTTTATAGTGGATTAACTTTAAATCAGGACAAGGCGACGAAGCCGCAGACAGTACGGATAGTACGGAACCGATTCACTTGGTGCTTCAGCACCTTAGAGAATCGTTCTCTTTGAGCTAAGGCGAGGCAACGCCGTAATGGTTTAAAGTTAGTTCACTATACAATTTGTTTGATTGATGGAGTGAGTGGAAGGGCGGAATCTAGTGTGGTGAGGTAATTTGAAATCAAGGGGTAGGGGATAAGTTTGATGAGCAGTGCAGATGACATGAAACTGGTTTTTAGCATTTGGGAAACTCTCGCTTGAGGCTCGGATAAGGCAATGCTGTATCGGTTTAAAGTGAATTTTTTTCTATCTTGTTCACATGGCAATGAATTGAGATTGTGCTGCCATATAAAAAGGTCGTCTGAAATTCCTGATTCGGGTTTCAGACGACCTTTTGACCGGTGTAATTAGAACAGCGAGTCTAATTGTCGATTGTTAACATTGCTTGGCTGTACCGGCGTTTCTTGCAAATCACCGCGACCGCGGTCTCCGCCATCCCGATCGCTATCAGGCGTTGTAGCAGTGTTGGCATTGGCCGGGCGTTGTTGTCAGGGAAGGTTGTTGTGCAGGGCGTGGAACGGTACCGCTATTGTCCAGAGTGATATCGGAGCTGGTGGTCATACGTTCTTCATCATAGTATTCGCCGCCGCTGTTCACGATACCTGCCGGTGCTTTCATGCCTTTGTTTTCTACGCCTTTGAGCGCGAAGCGCATGTAATCGCCCCAGACTGGAACGGCAATCGTGCCGCCGTAACCTGCACGGCCCATGCTGCGCGGTTTGTCGAAGCCGATGTATACGGCAGTGACAATACTTGGGTTGAAGCCGACGAACCATGCATCTTTATTGTCGTTCGTCGTACCGGTTTTACCGGCGATATCGGAACGGCCAAGTGCGGAGGCACCTCGCGCAGTACCGACACGGACAACGTCCTGCATGATTTTGTACATGATGTATGCGTTACGCGGGTCGATGGCTTGAGGAGCGTTTTCGCCTGCAACAAGAGGTTGCATTTGTGCTTTCAGACGACCTTCGCTGTCATAAATCTTGTCGATGACGTATGCGGAAATTTTGTAACCGCCATTGGCAAAGACGCTATATGCTTCAGCGACACACGCAATGGTGTTGTTTCACCGGTACCAAGCGCCATAGACAGGCTGGCAGGGATTTCGGACGGTTTGAAGCCGAAACGTTGGATGTATTGTTGCGCGTATCCGATACCGATGGACATCAAGATTCGGATGGAAACCATGTTTTTAGAGGCGGTCAATGCTTGGCGCAGGGTGATATAGCCTGCATAACGGCCGTCTGAGTTTTAGGATTCCAAGCAGAACCATTGGCACCTTTTACCCGGCAGGGAGGTGGTGCGTCATTAATCATGGTGGATGCTGTCATGCCTTTGGCGAGTGCCGCAGAGTATACGAAAGGCTTAAAGGTAGAACCTGGTTGGCGCATGGCTTGGGTGGCACGGTTAAATGTTTTGCTGTGGAAGTCATAACCGCCGACCAATCGCACGCACGGCACCTGTTTTCGCGTCTAATGAAACCAGAGCGCCTTGCAATAGGGGTTCTTGAACGACAGACCAATTGTTGCCGCCGCCTTTGACACGGATAACGGAACCGCGACGAATACGGTCGTCGCCCATTTTTCGTTGTTGACTGCACGGGCTGCAAAGCCGAGCGCGTAGCTGTTCAGATTGAATCTTTTTCCGCTAGGTAGTTGAATCAGAACTCCTTTTTAGAGGCCTCCAAGACAACGGCCCGGAACCATTTTGTCAACCGTATATAAAGTAGAAAGATATTGGCTGATCGTTTCTTCTACGTCATCAGTTTTGCTGAGGGTCGATGTAGTTCTCTGCGCCGCGATAACTGCTGCCTCTGTCGAAATTACGCAACGCTTTTCTAAGGGCTTCAGTAGCAACACGTTGGTTGGCAGTATTGACGGTTGTGTAGACCTTAAAGCCTTGGGTGTATGCGTCCTCGCCATATTTTTTTCATACAACTCTTGGCGTGCCATTTCAGCAACATACAAAGCGTTTTTGGTCGATGTTTTGCACAAAAACGTTCATAATGCAGCTCTTCTTTCAAAGCTTGATCGCGTTGTTGTGCAGTAATCATATTTTTCTTCCTGCATGTTTCGCAGGATGTGAGGCTTGGCGCTGTTTAGCGCGCTCGGGGTTAACGATGGGGTTATACGCTGAAGGCGCTTTTAGGTAGGCCTGCCAGCATGGATGCTTCAGCCAAAGTCAAATCTTTCACGTTTTTGTTGAAATAGATTTGAGCGGCAGAGGCAAAACCGTACGCCCGTTGACCCAAATAGATTTGGTTGAAATACAGTTCTAAAATCTGATCCTTACTAAGCGTCTGTTCGATTTTTATAGGCCAATAGGGCTTCATTGAATTTGCGGGTAAAATGTACGCTCGTTACTCAAGTAGAAGTTCTTTGCTACCTGTTGAGTAATGGTACTGGCACCTGATTGCAAAACCGCCTGCGACTACGTTGCCGATAGCGGCACGGGCAATGCCTACTACGTCTACGCCCCAGTGCTCATAGAAACGTTTATCTTCTGCGGCAATAACAGCGTCTTTCAAAACCTTTGGAAAATCTCCAATTTTTGTAAACTCCGGCGCTGTTCACCGTAAACCCCAATAATCTGACCGTTGGCAGAATATACTGTGAGGGGCATTTTGGGTTGGTAGTGTTGTAAAGAATCAAGAGCAGGCAACTTGGGGGTATGTGACCAAAATCGCAATAGCGAGCAAGCCGACACCGAAGAGTGCCAATCCTAATATCAAACCAAGACAGGTCGTTATAATCTTTTTAATCATGACTAAGTAATAATTTTTGCCATCACTGGCATTAAATAAAGTAAAATAGAAACCGATTTCTGTGAAACACAGTATTTACTGTGCAAAGAAAAAGAAATCCTTTACGGATATCGAAACAGTTACTCACTCCTAACAATACAGGGAAATTATATGATTAGCTTATCAAAAAGCCCTAAAAAGCAAAAACCAGCAAGGCAAGTAAAGCTTCCGGAGGGTTAAGCAACCGAGCCGCTATCGGCATCGACATCAGCCAGCATGCCATTAAGATGGTTCAGCTGACAGGCCGTAGTTTAAACCAAATTCAGCTAGAAAAATACGTTATTACCAAATTACCTAAAAATATTGTAAAAGGTAACAAAATCCAAGATTACGACCAACTTGTCACCTATTTTGCAACATGCTTATACGCAATTGCGCAGTTCTTGTAAGAACTTTTGTTGCAGCTGTACCACAAAAGCTTGGCAACAATAGAGAACATAACTTACAACCCTCGCGATACCGAACTTGATTTGGACGAGTTTGCTGAATCTGAAATTTCAGCAATCGGTCCTATTGATGAAATGAGTTATGACTATCAGGTGACCGGTGTATCCGTTTTCCCGGCGGGGCGGCAGATTACAACCGTAGCAGCTAGAAAAGACGATATTGAGCCTGTTATTGAAATGTTTGAAAAATGCAGGACTTGATCTGTCTGCCTTAGATTTGGATCTTTTGAGCTCAGAGAAATGCCTATGCTTTTTGGATTAATAATCATGCACCTGAATTGACTAATGAAAAAGTTGCTGTATTTGGCATTCATGCTACCCAAATGTACGCATTGGTGATGCAAAACGGACAGATTTTGTATAAACAAGAGACTCCTGTCAGTACGGAACAGTTGAATCAACTGATTCAGCGTACTTATCAAGTGACAGAAGAAAAAGCGGCGCAGATGATAGCTTCATCCAGCAAACCATCTGATTATCAAACCCAAGTCGCAGATCGCTTTAACGTTCAGGTAGCGCAAGAAATCCAACGTGTATTGCGAGTTTTACCACACTACGCAGACGACAGAGACCTTCTCAAACATTAAACATATTTTTATTAACTGGGTTTGCATCGCAACAGGCCGGATTAGCGGAAAGTATTTTTCTCAAACCAATACTGCGACACAGTGTATTCACCCGGTTTTATATGCTGAACGAAACAATAAAATTGATTTGCCGCAGCTGCAAATTGATGCACCGTCTTTAACATTAGCATTCGGATTAGCATTAAGGGAGTTGTAATATGATCGAATTTGTTAAAATTAACCTTCTTCCTTATAGGAAGAAATCAAACAGCGCAAAAAGCAACAATTTAAAAGTATTAATGCTTTCGGCGTTATTGATAGGTGCAGGTCTGCTTGTGTTGACATATTTGACAATTAATAATGCAATCAGCAGACAGGAAGACTCAATGCCCTTCTAGGGAAGGAAATTGAAAAGCTGGATAAAGCTTTGGGAGAAATTCTAAAAACTGCAGCAAGAAAAAGAAAAATTTCCTATCAAAAACAAAAAAAGTAGAAGAGTTACAGGAAAAAACGTTCACAGGCTGCCTATATCATCGACAGCTTAAATGTAGTTACTCGATAACTCTTATCTGACAGCGTTGAAGCAGAAAAGTTCGACATCTTACAAAATTACAGGGTCGAGCAAGTAGTGATAATAAGATCGCAATGTTTATGCGTTCTTTACCAAGTACCGGGGTTTTTGCTCAGCCAGAACTTTTGAGTATTAAGAAAATTGATAATTATCAAGAATTTTACTCTGAAGGTTTTGTTGAATAATTCAGGTCATCCATCAGTACCCGTACAAAATCCAGCCGCGAACACGACTGAAACTGGCGAACAGAAGCAAGAGGTAAAATAAATGTCTGTAAGTAAAGCAAAAATATTGATATCCAAAACCTCTATTTGTTAAATATGCCTGCTAAGTTATTTATCGCAGGGTTGGCATAGCGGGGGTCTTGGCAATAGGATATGTTGGTATTTTCAAAGAGCAACTCGAAACACTTTCTACGCAGGAAGCTAAAAGTCGAACTAAAGGAAACATATACGAAAAAGTATTGAGGGCTGTTAATTTGCATAATCTTCAGGAGGAGTTGGCGTCTATCCGTTCAGCTTTTGATGTTTTTGTTGAAACAACTGCCGACAGATGCCGAAATTCCTAATTTAATCCAAGAATTGCATCAGGCTGGATCCGCTAATGGTTTGCGGTTGGATAGTGTTGTGCCTCAAGCTCCGGTTAATGATGGTCCAATTCAAAAGTTACCCTATGAAATTTCCATTACAGGGTAAGCATAATCAGATTAGCCAGTTTGCTCGTGATGTCGGAGGTTTATCGCGAATCATTACTTTGGAATCTCTGAAGCTCTCCCAAGCAGCAGACGGAAAAAGTGGTAAAGAGGGCAAAAGTGATATTTTGACACTGAGTGCCACTGCAACAACTTATAAGGCTCGTCCTGCAGAAGAAGTTGCTGCCGAGCTTGCAGCCAAAACAGAAGGAGGCACAGGCTAACGGAAGTGATGCGCAGAATGGTGCTGAAGTTGACAATAAATAAAAAGTTATTAGGAAAATCATGAAAAATACTATCTTACTCGTAGGTGTTTTGTCTTTAGCAGCATGTTCCCCCACTCATGATGATTTAAATATGTGGATAAAACAGACGCAAGATGAAGCTAAAGTTAAGGTTACTCCATTTCAAGCACCGACGATTACTCCGCCAGTTGCATATACTCCTCCAGCATATAATGGGTTGAATGCGTTTGACTATCGACGTTTGGAAAATGCACCCAAGGGGAATAATGCTCCTAATTTGAATCGTCAGAAAGAGACATTGGAAGCATTTAGTTTGGAAAATATGCGTTATGTCGGTATTCTGCGTGGTAATAATAAGACATCTGGCTTTATCGATGTAAATGGACATGTTTATACCGTTATGCCGGGCAACTATATCGGTCAGAATTACGGTAAAATCCAAACGATTACTGAGGATAAAATTACTTTGACTGAATTAATAGAAGACAGTTCTGGTAACTGGATATATCGAAAGGCTGAATTGCCGTTAAGTACACAGTCAGATGAAGGTTCAGTGGTGCTTCGACAGCTGAATCTGGAAGCGAATCTGCCGCAATTCCAAATTAATTAAGGGGTCTCACTTTATGAAAACTAAGCACATGACAAAATTTTTTGCCAGTATTGGCGTAGCCATGGCTGTGCAAACTGCTTTTGCAGGTAATATTACTGATATTAATGTATCTACTCTTCCTGATAGTCAAAAAATTATCAAAATCCGTTTTGATCGTGATGTAACCAGTCCGAGCGGTTTTGTTACTTCGGCTCCAGCTAGAATTGCACTTGATTTTGCTAACACTACTATTCGGTTGCCTCAATCAGTATTGGAGTATGCCGATCCGTTATTAAATCAGATTACGGCGGCACAAAATAATGACCGTTCCCGTATTGTGTTGGGTTTGAATAAAACTGCCCAATATAATACTGAAATTCATGGTAATGAAGTTTGGGTTTTTGTTAGTGAGTCAGCTGACCGAAATTCTGCAATGTCTGTATCAAATAATAAGCCTTCTATGCAGGATTCTGTTCCGTCAGAAAAAAGCAAAAGCAAGTCGCTAATTCCGCTAATATCGACTTCCGTAAAGGCTCGCGCAATTCAGGTATTGTTGAATTAAGCGTTCCGGCTTTTACTGGACAGCCTGATATTAAACAACAGCGTGATCGTGTCATCATTACATTGAAAAACTATCCGTTACCAACACAAGCACAACGTAGTTTGGATGTAGGTGATTTCAATGACACCTGTAAAAATATAACTTTAAAACGAATCGGTAATGATACTCAGCTGATCATTCGAAATAGTTCAAACTGGGAAGTTCGTACTAAGCCGGCAGCAGGGCATTTTACTTTTGAGATTTTACCTAAAGCCGCTGATACGGAGTCACGTGGTTTGAATGGTGGTAATGCAAATAAATCTTTCAATGGTCGTAAAATTTCTAGATTTCCAAGATGTTGAAGTCCGTACTATTCTGCAGATTCTTGCAAAAAGAGTCCGGCGTCAATATTGTGGCTAGCGATACGGTAAATGGTAAGATGACTTTATCCCTCAAGGATGTGCCTTGGGATCAGGCATTGGACTTGGTAATGCAAGCCCGTAATTTGGATATGCGTCGTCAAGGTAATATCATCAATATTGCTCCACGTGATGAATTGTTGGCGAAGGATAAGGCCTTCTTGCAAGCAGAAAAAGAAATTGCAGAGCTTGGTCCTTTGTATTCGCAAACCTTCCAATTGAAATATAAAAATGTGGAGGAGTTCCGCAAAATCCTTCGTTTGGAAGATAATGGAAGTAGCAATTCCAATGGTCGCAATACCTTGTTGAGCGGCCGAGGCAGTGCTTTGATTGACCCCGCAACGAATACCTTGATTGTTACAGATAATCGGAACGTCATCGAGAAATTCCGTAAATTGATTGATGAGTTGGATGTTCCTACACGCCAAGTTATGGTTGAAGCGCGTATTGTAGAAGCAAAGATGGATTCTCACGCGATTTGGGGCGTTAAGTTTGGTGCTGCTGGTGCAAGAGGAAGAAACTCTTGGGGTAATGATTGGTCAAGTCGCCAGAATAACCACAATACTAACGCTTCAGTTTTTCCGTGAGAGTCTGCTTATCCAACGTGGTCTTTGCAGCCTAACGTAAGTTTACCTGCTACAGCAGCAACGAACAGTATCGCTTTAGTACGAGCCTTGTCATCTGGTGCATTAGGTTTGGAAATCTCTGCGTCTGAAGCAACAGGTAAGAGCAAAACCATTTCTAATCCGCGTGTTCTGACTCAGGATCGTCGAGAAGCTACGATTGAATCTGGTACCGAAATTCCTTACCAAGAAGCTTCTTCAAGTGGTGCAACTTCGGTTTCATTCAAAAAGCGGTTTTTGGGTCTGACAGATTACTCCTAATGTAACTCCAGATGGCCAAAATTATTATGACCATTAAGATCACTAAAGATACTCGGTCCGACTGTACTGTAGATTCTTTGATAACCAAGTGTATTCAGACTAAGAACTTGAATACTCAGGCTATGGTTGAAGATGGTGGCACTTTGATCGTTGGTGGTATCTATGAAGAGGACAATAGCGATACCATCAATAAAGTTCCATTGCTTGGTGATATTCCTGTAGTAGGAAACTTGTTTAAATCACGAGCCAAGAAAGAAGAACGACGCGAATTGTTGATTTTCATAACGCCTCGCATTATGGATGGCGTGGGTAGTAATTTGCGTTATTAAGTGATGCAATAAAACCGGGTAGATGTCTTTTGGATATCTGCCCGGTTTTTATTATTCAATCTGATAGTCAGGATTTGTGCGTCAAATATAATAGCCAAAGACTTTTAGAAGTCTGAAATTAAAAACAATTAGAATCAACGGATTAAAAATTGGAGTATGGTGTTTGCAGACACGAGTTTGGAAGGGTGGCACAAATAATGCTGAGTATCGTATAAAATGCTTTTTATGGAAAAATCAACGGTAATTTAATCTTAATTGGCTTGATGGGTGCAGGAAAACCACTTTAGGGGCGGTATATTGCCCAAATGTTGGATCGTCCGTTTTATGATAGTGATCGCTGAGATTTGTACGGCATCAGGGTGTCTCTATTCCCATCATCTTTGAGATGGAGGGTGAGCAAGGGTTTCGCAATCGAGAGACTGCTATGCTCAAGAAGCTGACTGCGATGAAGGATATTATTTTATCAACAGGAGGAGGGTCGGTTTTTACGTGAGGAAAAACAGGCAAAATATGCGACGAAATGGTATGGTCGTGTATCTTCATGCCTCGCCTGAAGTTCTGTTAGAGCGGACCCGTTATGATAACAGCCGCCCTTTGTTGCAGGTAGAGAACCCGCTTGCTAAGTTGCAAGAGCTCTATAATGCCCGTGATCCTTTATATCGAAATACTGCGCACATTGTGATCGAGTCCGACAGCTGTGCAAAAACGGTGAAACGGTTGTTTGAGGCGTTAAATCGATAATAGATTTGTTATCGGTGAGTAACGATATAGGTTTTCAGACGACCCTAAATGAGAGCCGGCAACTAAAGATTAACAAGGAATCAAAATGCGTACCCTGACTGTCCAAACTCCCTCCCATCAGTATTCTATTTTTATCGGGAATCATCTTATTGAACAAGCTGATGTTTTATTAAAGCCATATTTAAGTAATAAGGTGGCCATTGTTACGAATGAGACGATTGCGCCCTTATATCTAGAATCTTTTCAGACGACCTTGGATAGATTAGGTATTTCCAGTTTCAGTATTATTCTGCCTGATGGGGAAGAATATAAAAATTGGCAAACGCTCAATCTTATTTTGACGGTTTAATGCAAAATAGGGCGGAGCGCAAAACGACCTTGATCGCATTGGGAGGAGGGGTCATTGGCGATATGGTTGGTTTTGCGGCGGCAACTTATCAGCGTGGCGCCCCATTTATCCAAGTGCCAACTACATTGTTAAGTCAGGTCGATTCCTCAGTTGGCGGTAAGACAGCAATCAACCATCCGCTTGGGAAAAACATGATAGGCGCGTTTTATCAACCTAAGGCTGTACTGGCGGACTTATCTACGCTTAAAACGCTTCCGCAACGCGAATTATCTGCCGGTATGTCAGAGGTCATTAAATACGGCGCGCTTGGCGATATTGAGTTTTTTTGAGTGGTTAGAGCAGCACATGACCGATTTAATGATGCAGGATCAGGAGAAACTTACGCAGGCTGTGTACCATTGTTGCAAAATGAAAGCTGAGATTGTGGCTCAAGATGAGACAGAACAAGGGATTCGTGCATGGTTGAATCTGGGGCATACTTTTGGGCATGCTATTGAAGCAGAAATGGGTTATGGCGTGTGGCTGCATGGTGAAGCAGTAGCCGCGGGATGCGTGTTGGCAGGACGGTTATCCGAGAAACTGGGTAAAATTCATGAGGCAGATACGCTTCGTATTGCAGCATTACTTGAGGCTGCAAAATTACCATCAGCACCGCCGAAGTTTGAATTTGAAAAATGGATAGAAGGCATGAGTCATGATAAAAAGTGAGTGGCGGCGTCATGCGCTTTATTGGTTTGGATCGTCTGGGTAAAGGCAAACATTACGAAGGTTACAGATATGGAAATTTTGCGCCAAACCTTGAATCCGTATCTCATAAAGGTCAAGTAATGTCTTTAGAATGAGTCCATAACTTCATATAAAACAGAACAAGTTAATACTACGATATAAGAGGCTGCCAAGATAATTGCATCATGGCAGCCTCTTGAAAATAAGGGAAAGTGATGACGTTGTGAACAGAGAGGGGGGGTGTGAGGCCAATCTGTTTTTTGTATTGGGTACTTAGAAAATTGATTGCTGGGAATGTAGGTCCTGCTGTTAATCCATGATAGAGCCAATAAATATAAAAAAGACCTTGTTTAAAACAAGGTCTTTTTATCTAGTGGAGAGTAAGCGGATCGAACCGCTGACCTCTTGCATGCCATGCAAGCGCTCTACCAACTGAGCTATACCCCCGAAATTTGGTGGCGAATCAGGGACTCGAACCCCGGACACAAGGATTATGATTCCTCTGCTCTAACCGACTGAGCTAATTCGCCGTTTCGTGAAGTCGCTATTATATGTTGTTTTGAGTTTTTGGCAAGTTTTATTTTTGTACTTTTATGTTTTGTTTTTGTTTTTTAATGGAATAAAACATGGATGAGGTCGTCTGAAACGGTGTTTCAGACGACCTGTGTGTTTGGAGGACGGTTTGAGGTGGGGATTTCAAAGTTTGTGGCAGATGTCGCTGAAGCGGAACCCTGTCCAGTCGATGCCGATGTTTTTTTGCCAAAGGCGATGACTTTGAAGAGTTCGCCCATTTCGTGTTGGTCGGTCAGTTTTTGTACGGCGGTGCTGACACGGAGGTAGTCTGCCGTACCTGGTGGGGCGGTTTGTGCCAACAGGTCGGTAATGCCTAGGTTGAATAGGAAATGAGATTGGGGCAGGTAGCCGATGAGGTCTAGTCCACCGTCGGTGCCTGCTTGGGCAATGTCGGTAAAGTTGACATGTGCGGTCAGATCGGTCAGACCGATATGGAAAAACGGGTCGTGAACGGTGTGGTGGCGGTAGTGGGCGATGAGCGTGCCTTCGTCGCGTTGCGGGTGGTAATACTGGGCGGCGTCAAAACCGTAGTCGATAAATATCATGCCGCCGCGTGTGATTTTCTGCGCGAGGGTGAGAATAAAGGCGTATTGGGCGGGGTGTAGCTCGCTGGTGTAGGGTGTTCGGTTTCGGGAAAGTAGGTGGCGGCTAAACAGAGGAGGTCAGGGTTGGTTTAAGGGTTGCAGACTTTGTTCGAGCTGTCCGTCGGAGTTGATGGAGACGCCGATATGTTGAAAGGTATTTTGGGTGCAGCGGATGATTTCAATGGGCATAGCATCTAGGACTTCATTGCCGATGATGATGCCGTCGAAGGATTCGGGCAGTTCGGTCAGGTGGATGACTTTTTGTGCCAGTTGCGGGGTGGTGTGTTCGGCGATGAATTGGCGTTGGCGTTCAGCAAGCTCAGGGGAGAGTTCGATGATGTAGTAATGCTTGAGGTCGTCTGAAAGGCTTTTTCAATAGGGTGGCGGCAAGATGTCCTGTGCCTGCGCCGAATTCGTAGATGTTGCTGGCGGTTTGGGGAGTAGTTCGGCAGGTTGTCGGGCGAGGGTTTGTCCGAACAATGGGGGTGAGGGTGGGAGCAGTGATGAAATCGCTCGTCTGTGCCGATTTTGTGGCTGCCTCCGTGTAGTAGCCGTATTCAGGGTGTGTAGATTGCAAGCTCCATAAATCGTGAGAAAGGAATCCAGTTATTTTTGGGCTTTTATTTCCTGTTTGATGATTTCGAATAGTTTTGGAACTTGAGGCTTTGCGCGGCAGGGGAGGGGAGGGGAGGTGTGCCTTCATAACTGTTAGATAATGTAAAATTTATGAATTTATTTGTCTATTATAACGTGAACGGAAAAGGGGCGTTTTTCATTTTTATACCATATGTTGTGTCTAAATAATATTTGTAATACTACATATTGTGTTTTTAAAAAACTAAATCAGGGTAAAATGGGCGGTTCGACTTGTTTGTTTGTTTTGGTTAAAAATACTGTTTTTTTAATATGATTTTTGTTGTTGCATATGTACTGGGATTTTAGAGTAAGGCGATTTGACCGAGGCGTTAAAATTTTTATAGTGTGGGCTAGTGGGGCGATGTGGGTAAAAAGTGTCTGCATTGCCCAAAAAGTTCCGATTTAAACCGATTAGGACGAAATTGTGTTTGGTGGCGCTCACGAGATTGAGTATTGACAGCAAAGGGCGGTTGGCGATTCCTGCCAAGTTCCGCGATATTTTGCTGCGCCATTATACGCCGTCGATTGTGGTTACTTTGGATTCCCGTCAAAAAAATTGCTGATGTATCCGGAGGCTGAATGGGCAAAGGTTGCCGAGCAGCTTTTGCACCTGAAAACGGCAGGAAATCCGATGTTGCAGCGTTATCAAAAATCTGCTGCTGCACAATGCGGATACGCTGGAATGGGATAGCGCCGGCCGCGTACTGATTCCCTGCCAATCTGCGCAAACGGGTGGATTTTGAAAAAGACGTTACCTTGGTCGGTCGCGCCAACCGTTTGGAATTGTGGGGCCGTGATCAATGGGAAGCTGAAATGACTCAGGGCTTTTGGATGATGATCCTGAAGAGTTGGCATTCCAATTAAGTCAGACGGATTTGCAATTGTGAGTAATGCTGAATATCAACACTATCACCGTTTTGTTAAACGAGGCGGTTGATGCTCTGGCGGTTCGTGAAGACGGTATTTATGTGGATGGGACGTTCGGCAGGGGAGGCGATCCCGATTGATTTTTGTCCCGTCTGGGCAGTCAAGGTCGTCTGATTGTGTTTGATAAAGACCCGCAAGCGATTGAGGCGGCGCAAAAAGCTGGCCGAGCAGGATGGACGCGTTACGGTAGTCCATGACGGGTTTTTCCAGTTTTCAGACGACCCTGGATAAGCTGGGTATTGAAGAAATAGATGGTGCGTTGTTTGATTTGGGGATTTCGTCCCCGCAGATAGATGATGGCGCGCGGTTTCAGTTTTCCGTTTTGATGCACCTTTGGATATGCGCATGGATCCGACGCGGGGAATGTCCGCTGCAGAATGGATTGCAACAGCATCAGAACAGGATTTGCACGAGGTTATCAAGAATTATGGTGAAGAGCGGTTTAGTCGCCAGATTGCGCGCGCCATTGTTGCGCAACGGACAGAAAGTCCGATCGATACAACCCGCAAGCTGGCGCAGCTCGTGGCGCAAAACGTCCGTACTCGTGAGCAGGGGGCAGACCCTGCGACGCGCACCTTCCAGGCAGTTCGCATCTTTTATTAACCGCGAGCTCGAAGAGGTAGAGGCGGTTCTGCCGCAAGTGATGGGTCGTCTGAAACACAGGCGGGCGTTTGGCGGTTATCGCGTTCCATTCGCTTGAAGACCGCATCGTGAAACAGTTTGTCAAAATATTCTGCAACATCCTCCTTTTGCCGCGCTGGGCGGCAGTAAAAGAAGCGGATTTTGCCTCTGCCGCCGTTAAAGGCGGTGGGAAAAGGCGATAAAGCCGGGTGTTGAGGAAACCGCCTCAATCCGCGGGCGCGCAGCAGTTTTACGCGTGGCAGAGCGGACGGGCGGGTGAGATTGCAGAATAAGCATTATATGGGGCAGGTGTCCTCGGAACAAACAGATTGAGGTCGTCTGAAAATAATGAATAAATTAAATATCCTTTTTGTTGGTCTTGGTATCGGTATCTGCTTTTGCGGTGGTCACTGTGCCAAGACCAATCGCGTTTGCACTTCATCGCTTTGGATAAAGCGCAAAAAGCAGGGAAATCAAGCTGAGTCAGGACTATGCACGCTTGAAATTGGATCAGGGCGCGGCTGGCGAACCACAAGCTGATTAAGGTGGCGGCTGAGAAGCAACGCCTCAAACCGCCCGGCGCGGATAATACCGTGATGGTGGAACGAAAAAAATAATATAGCCGGCTTATCCGGTACTGCAAATTGGTGCCGTTAGATAAAGACACGGTTCGGGTGATTATGAATTGAGATGTTAAGATGTTGATTAAAAACGAATATAAACCGAGCATGCTGCCCAAGACAGCCAAAGCTAAAAAACCCATCACCAGTGATGGGCGGATTTCTTTGGTGTTGTGGCTGATTGCGGCTGCGTTTGTCGGACTGCTGGCTCGCGGCATCTATTTGCAAACCACGCAGCATGAGTTTTTGAAAAATCAGGGCGATCAGCGTTTTTGTCCGTACCCTGACTTTACCTGCGTCGCGCGGCATGATTACGGATCGTAACGGCGCGACTTTGGCGTTAGTGCGCGACTGAATCCTTGTATGCCATGCCTTCAGGTATGGAAGAAATGCCGACTGCCGAACAGATGGCTAAGTTGGCGGCTATTGTTGATCTGCCTGTTGAGGCATTGCAGGAAAAATTGGCGAAAAAAGATAAAGATTTTATTTATCTGAAGCGCCAACTCAGCCAAGAAAAAGCGGAAGAAATTAAAGCTTTGGGCATTAAAGACTGGCATTCCAAAAGAACTGAAACGCCATTATCCGATGGGCAACTTGTTTCGCACACGTTATCGGTTTTACCAATATCGACGGCAAAAGGACAGGAAGGCTTGGAATTGTCGCGTGAAGACAGTCTGCATGGTGCGGACGGTGCGAAAGTGGTTTTGCGCGACAATAAAGGCAATATCGTCGATAGTTTGGACTCTCCGCGCAACAGCGATCCGAAAAACGGGCAGGGACATGGTTTTGTCTTTGGATCAACGTATTCAAACACTTGCCTATGATGAGCTGAATAAGGCAGTGGCTTATCACAAAGCCAAAGCAGGTACGGTTGTGGTATTGGATGCGCAAACCGGCGAAATCTTGGCTTTGGTCAACAGCCCTGCCTATGATCCCAATCAACCGGGCAGCGCCGATAGCGAACAGCGCCGCAATCGAGCCGTTACCGATATGATTGAGCCAGGTTCTGCCATGAAGCCGTTTACGATTGCCAAAGCATTGGATTCAGGCAAAGTCAGTATGGCTGATCGTTTTAACACCATGCCTTATAAAATCGGTCCCGCTACCGTGCGCGATACCCATGTGTATCCTACTTTGGATGTGCGCGGCATTATGCAAAAATCTTCCAACGTCGGTACCAGCAAACTGTCTGCAAAATTCACGCCTAAAGAAATGTATGATTTTTATCATGATTTGGGTGTGGGCGTGCGGATGCACTCAGTTTCCCGGTGAGACAGCCGGTCTTTTGAGAAGCTGGCGCAGATGGCAGCCGATTGAACAGGCAACCATGTCTTTCGGTTACGGCTTGCAATTGAGCTTGCTGCAATTGGCGCGTGCTTATACCATGTTGACCCACGACGGCGAATTGTTGCCGGTCAGCTTTGAGAAAACAGGCGGTTGCGCCAAAAAGGCAAACGCGTCATAAAAGCTTCGACCGCGCTGAAGTTCGTGAGTTTGATGGTTTCTGTAACCGAAGCCGGCGGTACGGGTACGGCAGGGTGCGGTAGATGGTTTCGACGTCGGCGCGAAAACCGGTACAGCGCGTAAAGTTGGTCAACGGGCGTTACGTTGATAACAAACACGTCGCAACTTTCATCGGTTTTGCTCCTGCTAAAAATCCCCGTGTGATTGTGGCGGTAACCATCGACGAACCGACTGCAAACGGTTACTACGGCGGCGTAGTGGCTGGTCCCGGTCTTCAAACAAGTCATGGGCGGCAGCCTGAATATCTTAGGGCGTTTCCCCACCAAGCCTCTGACCAATGTTGCAGCCGTTAAAAACACCGTCTTAATCCGAGTATCAACGAGATTATTTTTTATGTTCAGCAAGTTAACCCCTTTAGCTGAAAACCAACATTCCCGCCTCTGCTGTGTGCAAAACGCAGCAGGGCGTTTGTTGCATTCAGACAGCCGTCAAATTAAACAAGGTGATATTTTTCGTTGCCTGTCAGGGCGAATATACGGACGACCGCAGTTATATCCCCGCCGCCATTGCCAACGGCGCGGCTTTTGTTTTTTTGGGACGACGACGGCAAATTTGCGTGGGAATCCCGAATGGAAGAGTCCCCAATCAAGGCATCAAAGATTTGAAACACCGTGCCGGCATGTTGGCGGCACAGGTTTACGGCAATGTTTCAGACGACCTCAAAGTCTGGGGCGTAACCGGCACCAACGGCAAAAACCTCCATCACATCAATGGCTGGCGCAAGCCGCCGATCTGTTGGGCGAAAAACCGCCATTATCGGCACGGTCGGCAACGGCTTTTTGGGGCGCATTGGAAGAGACCACGCACACCACGCCCGCTCCCCGTCGATGTCCAAACCCTGCTCTACCGCTTCCGTCAGCAAGGCGCAACAGCCGCCGCGATGGAAGTTTCCAGCCACGGCCTTGACCAATCGCGCGTCAACGGCGTGCCGTTCCGCAGCGCAATCTTCACTAATCTCACCCGCGACCACCTCGATTACCACGGCACCATGGAAGCCTACGGTGCCATCAAATCGCGCCTGTTCTACTGGCATGGTCTGCAACACGCCATCATCAATGTCGATGATGAATACGGCGCAGAACTCGTAGGCCGTCTGAAAAAAGACTGTCCCGATTTAGCTGTTTACGGCTACGGTTTCAGCGAACACGCCGACATCCGCATTGTTCATTTCACCGCTTCTTCAGACGGCATGGAAGCCGTATTCCAAACCCCGTGGGGTGAAGGCCGCTGCCGCACGCGCCTGCTCGGACGGTTCAACGCGCAAAATCTCGCCGCCTGCATCGCCTTGCTTTGTGCCAACGGCTATCCGCTTGATAAAGTATTGGATGTGTTGGCAAAAATCCGTCCCGCCTCAGGCCGTATGGATTGCATCATGAACAGCGGCAAACCCTTGGTCGTCGTCGATTACGCCCACACACCCGACGCATTGGAAAAAGCACTCTCCACCTTGCAGGAAATCAAACCGCAGGGTGCGGCTTTGTGGTGCGTATTTGGCTGCGGCGGCAACCGCGACCGCGGCAAACGCCCGCTAATGGGCGCGGCAGCCGTACAGGGTGCAGACAAAGTCGTCGTCACCAGCGATAACCCGCGTTTGGAAAATCCGCAAGACATCATCAACGACATCCTGCCTGCCGTTCCCGCGCCCGAATGCGTCGAAGCCGACCGCGCCGCTGCTATCCGTTACGCAGTCGAACGCGCCGCCACGAACGACATCATTCTGATTGCCGGTAAAGGGCATGAAAACTATCAGGATGTACAAGGCGTGAAGCACCATTTCTCCGATTTTGAAATCGCAGAAAAAGCATTGGCAGGACTTAGGTAAAAATATTTTCCAGATGATTCCTTGAGGTCATTAGCAAATGGGAAATTACACATGACTCTATATCACTTTTAATAGGTAAAAATATGCAACGTTATACTCCTTTATTCGATGCCTTACTTGCAGCCGTTCCTTATTTAACCCGTGAAGATTTACCAAAAGCTCCTCCTGCTGAAGATGAGGATTTGGTTTGTGATTGGTTATTTAAGCATTTAGGTTGGTATAGTGAATCAGGTGAGTGGCATTATGCTGATCATCAATTTATGGATTATATGGAATGGAAAAATCCATATTTGGAATTAGAACGGTTTTATCCTATACAAAAACTTGGTATTGAAATAGATACGACAGTGATTGATGACGAAGTGTGCGATCGTACAGTAGCAGCATTTTGCACTCAAGAAGGTATTGCTGTGCCGGATGAAGAAGATGAACTGGACGAGCTTTGTGAGAGTGATGAGATGAATATGTTTGCGATGTTCAATGCTCATATTTTTGTTTCAGATGCTTACGATGCATTACTTAAGCCCCATGGGCTTCGACTAATAGACATTGGTGATACCGAAAATGCCTTCCTACTGATGGTAAAAGATGATGATGAGGCAGTCGAAAATATCGAGCAGGCACTGATTGATTTAGGATATGTCGATATTGAAGACTAATTTTTGAGCGTATACAGACAGAGTGAAGTCACCATAAGGTAGAGAGGTTTTGTTGTACTTCATATTCGATTCATCGATTCCACTATAAATTTAACAACAATGTAATCAATTTTCAGATGGCCCGGCAGCCTTAAGGTCGTCTGAAAACGTTTATCCCCCACAATAAAAGCAAAACGACACACGCATTACGGCACGTCAGCCATTAAACCCATCACAGTTGTTTGTTTCGGAAGACTTTTTAACAAGGCCGTCTGAACAACAAGGAGACCGATTTGATGCTGAAAATGCCGATAAAAACCTTATTAATCAGTGCAGCCGTGGTTTTATTCGCAGGCTGTACCACCAAACAACTTCCGCGTCCTACTGCCGAAATCGAGCAGTTGAGGGCGCAACAGCCTCCGGCTGAGCAAAGTCTGCCGAATCCTGTTAAAGGCAAGCGTTTTGACGATACTTGGGGCGCCGCGCGCAGTCAGGGGCGCAGGCATGAAGGTGTGGATATTTTTGCTAAGAAAAATACGCCGATACGCAGTACCACGCCCGGCATCGTAACCAAAATCGGGCGCAACCGATTGGGCGGTAAAGTTATCGGTATTCAAGGGCCGGGTGCGTGGCATTACTATGCCCACCTGAATAAATTTGCCCGTATCCGCCTGTATGAGCGAGTCAAAGAAGGACAGGTCATCGGCTATGTCGGTAAAACCGGCAACGCTAGAACCACACCGGCTCACCTGCATTACGGCGTGTATCTGCCCAGCGGCGCGGTGAATCCGTATCCGCTGATTAGTCAGGACAAATAGGTCGTCTGAAAAAGAGTGAAGAGATGAACGCATTGGTCAAGGCAACGAACATCATCGGTATGGTAGCAGTGACACTGCTGGTGTATTGGGTGTTCGCGTTGATATTGATCCAAGTCTTCGGACTCAAGGTGTTCCGCGAACACATTACAGAAATTTCCCTGATGAGTATTTTGGGGATTTTTACGGTGATGGGCGGTACGCTGATGCTAAACATCATGTTGAATCTGACCCGTATTGCCGAGCGCGGGCAGGAAGAAGAAGTCCGTGGCGGTAGGAAAACCGTATATCTGCTGTTGGCGGTATTTCCTATTTTGGCTGCGTTGCTGTTCGGCGGCAATTACCTGACTATTCGGCAAAAACGCGACATCTTAACCCAATCGTCGGAGCGCATCGTCAAAGACAATCCTGCTCAAATAGATGCCTTGACAGATTGCCGTTTCGACTTGGCGTATATTAAAAATCGTCAGAAATCCTTGATTTGATGGCTAAAGACGATTTGTCGTTCAAATCTGCCGATGATTATCGTGCCCAGATAAGATCGACAACAAACCGGTTTATCTGGCTTTTTCAGCCGATTCCCGCCTTAACGTAGGTGGCGAAGCTGTACCTGCCGCCAGTCAAAATGAAGCTGTACCTGCTGCCAATCAAAAATGTAGAAGGTAATGATAATTTTGTCATGGACTCGAAATGGTGAGAAAGTGATGATCAAGAAAAATGGACTATGTCTATTCTCCGAATTTAAAGGAGCGCAGAATATCTGCAAAAAGTATTTGCGGACAAACTCAGGACGCTATGAAGCGGAAGACGGTCATTACAGCCTCTGCCACCTTACCGTAAAAACGGTAAAAACCATCGTATTGTGTTTCTCCGATTATCAGGGTACGGAAAAATCGGTAGCTGAGTGTTAAAAACTGTCTGAAAAACAAACGAAAGAAACCATGGAAACCACTAGACCTAGAATTTCATCTGCCAAACCCTCAACCTTCCGACGCCGTCTGAAAACAAAACCTGTTTCGCGCATCGTAACCGACAGCCGCGACATCCGTGCGGGCGATGTGTTTTTTGCTTTGGCGGGCGAGCGGTTTGACGCGCATGATTTTTGTTAAAGACGTATTGGCTGCGGGTGCGGCGGCGGTTGTGGTTTCGCGCGAAGATTGCGCTGCTTTGGATGGCGCGTTGAAAGTCGATGACACGCTTGCCGCGTTGCAAACGCTGGCGAAGGCGTGGCGCGATAATGTGAACCCGTTTGTGTTCGGCATTAGCGGCATCAGGCGGTAAGACGACGGTGAAGGAGATGCTGGCTGCGGTATTGCGTCGCCGTTTCACGCGATGATGCCGTGTTGGCGACGGCGGACAGCTCTCAACAACCATATCAGGCTGCCGCGGCTTTTCGTTGAAATTGAAACGAAAACACCGTTATGCCGTGATCGAAATGGGTGCATGAACCATTTCGGCGAACTAAGCGGTTTTGACGCAAATCGCCAAACCCGATGCCGCCTTGGTCAACAACGCCCTGCGCGCCCATGTCGGCTGCGGTTTTGACGGCACGCTCGATATTGCCAAGGCGAAAGCGGATTTATCAAGGCTTTGGGCGAAGACGGATTGGCTTTGATTCCGTGCGAAGACGAGACATGCGCCGTGTTTCCAGACGACCTCCAGGTCATCAGCAGCGGACTTTCGGCGTCGATAGCGGCGATGTCCATGCAGGGAAAATATTGTGCTGAAACCTTTGTCGTGCGAGTTGATTTGGTGTGCGGCGACAGCGCGCGCCCGTGGTGCTGCCGTTCCGGCCGCCACAATGTTCCACAACGCCGCCGCTGCCGCTGCGTTGGCTTTGGCTGCGGGTTTGAGTTTGGACGATGTGGCGGAAGGTTTGAAGGTTTAGCACATCAAGGTCGTCTGAACGTCAAGCCGGCATCAAGGCGCGACACTGATTGATCGATACCTACAACGCGAATCCCGACAGCATGAAAGCTGCGATTGACGTGTTGGCGCGTATGCCTGCGCCGCGCATTTTTTGTGATGGGCGATATGGGCGAATTGGGCGAGGACGAAGGCTGCCGCCATGCACGCCGAAGTCGGCGCGCACGCTCGCGACCAGGTATCGAAGCGGCTTATTTTGTCGGCGACAGCAGCGTCGAAGCGCGAAAACGTTTAGCGCGGACGGTTTGTGGTTCGCCGCCAAAGACCGTGATTCAAGTGTTGAGCCACGATTTGCCCAGAACGCGCCACCGTGTTGGTGAAAGGTTCGCGCTTTCATGAAGAGATGGAAGAAGTGGTCGAGGCGTTGACGGACAGGAGGTCGTCTGAAAATGAAAAAGCCTTATTGCTGATTGGTGCGAAATTATCCGGTTGCGTGATTGAGAAAGACCGACGCCGCCACTACCCTCAATAGCATTGCCATCTCTCTAAACAACGGATAACGGGTTCGCTAGAAACCTGCATAGAGTGAACTTCAGCAGGCACTGACTGTCATCAGCAGCTTGATAATCAACAAGGTCGTCTGAAACTTTCAGACGACCTCAAAACTAAAACTCTAAAACGGGCGATAAGCTCAATGTAACAACAAAACACAAAGGCCCATGTTTTTGCCAAAGCGCACATTTCAGTAACTGGTTGACCGGTCTGAATGTCTTTCAATACACCACATTCCGCGCCGTCATGGCAGCTCGCACCGCCTGTGCCCTGCTGCTCGGTCCGTGGACCATCCGCAAACTGACGCAGTTAAGAAAGTCAGACGGGCTACGCACCGATGGGCCCGCAAACCCACCTCATCAAAAACGGCACGCCGACCATCGGGCAGTTTCGCTGATTCAGCCGCCATCACCGTATCCACGTTGTTGTAGGGGCGGCTGGGCAAACCCGTATATTTGGATTCTTTGGGCGTATTTCGCCGTTTACGGGCGCACTCAGGTTTTGCGACGACTGACAGCAAAGTCGTCTATAAAGGCGCAACGGTGTTTCCGCCAAATTCGAAAATGGTGTGGCAGTCAGGCGTCGCCATCGTTGCCGCGCTTGCCTTGTCTGCCTTGCGTCCAATCGCTCAACAATATCCTCATCGTTTCCCTTCTTCAAAGACAAGTCGCTTTTGCCGCTGGGCGTGGTCGGCTTCATCGTCCTGACCTATCTGACCCATTGCGGCGCTTCCAGCGCCGTCAACCTGACCGACGGCCTTGACGGCCTTGCCGCCTTCCCCCGTCGTCCTCGTTGCCGCCGGCCTCGCCATCTTCGCCTACGCTAGCGGACACTCGTAATTCGCCCCAATACCCCAGCTGCCTTATAGTCGCAGCGGCAGCGAGCAGTCTGATTTTCTGTACCGCCATGTGGCGTGTCTCCGGATTTTTGTGGTTCAACGCCCTATCCTGCGCAAGTCTTCGCAGGCGACGTCAGCGCGCTGGCGCTGGGTGCGGCACTCGGTACGCCGTTTGCCGTCATCGTCCGCCAAGGTTCGTCCTCGTCATCATGGGCGGTCTGTTCGTCGTCGAAGCCGTGTCCGTTGTGCTTCAGGTCGGCTGGTATGAAAGAGAACCAAAAACGCATCTTCCTGATGGCGCCCATCCACCACCACAGAACAAAAAGGCAGGAAAAGAGCCCAAGTCGTCGTCCGCTTCTGGATTATTACCATCGTCTTGGGTATTAATCGGATTGGAGTAGCGCCGTGAAAATCACTCTCGCTTTCCTTTTTCCGACGTTCACATTTTCAGACGACCTGATGGATCCATCGGGTCGTCTGAATTCTAAGAAGGGCAGGGCAGATGAATTGCCGTCACTATTCTTGCGATGTTGGGACAATGGTGCATCAAACCGCCACATTCATTTTCAGACGACCCTCGCCATATCAAGCTGATATAATCCCCGCCAATCATATTTACGGGAGTCATCATGCGAGTTCTCGGCATTCGGCGAAAATTCCGCAACACGGCATCCTGCTACTGCTGGACGACCTCGGCGACGCTCAAAAGCGACAAGCCCGTCAACATGCTCGCGGCGGCAATCCGGCGCGGATTGCGAAAGTCAATGCCGTGTTCGCCGACGTATTTTCAAGCTGGCGGCGGAACACGCCGTCAGAACATCGGCAATTACTCCAATCCCAAGGCGATGCCGCGCTGATTGACGCGGGCACCTTCCTCAACCGCGAATACGGCTGGAACCCTGGCTGCGCCGACAATATCGCGCTGACCAGCGGATTCTGCAGAACGCGTTTTTCTATCTTTTCAACCTCTTCGGCATGCGAAATTCTAGGTTTCAGACGGCTTCTTTCCGTAGAAAAGCCATCCTGCCGCCGCATCTGCGCGATACATCAGCTGGCCGACGGCGCATGTCGAAGGGCGGCACTTCATTTCTCAATCAAACCCAAAATCGAAGGCTGCTCGAACACGAAGGCGAAGCGAGGCTTCTTCAAATGCCGCGTGGACTTTGACGCGCTGGAGACTGCCTGCGACTGAAAGCAGGCAAAATCGGCGGTGCGATTTGCTGTTCGCGCCCGACGTCAGCCCGACCGGCGATGCGTGCTGACCGGCGGCGAGATGGCGCGGCTGGACGCACTGGCGCAGGAACTTTTACGGCATTCCGCTGATTATCGACAACGCCCACGCACGATGCGTTTCAGCATCGATCTACAGCGAGCATGACGCTGAATTGGCGCCGAAAACATCATCCTCTGCTGGTCAGCCTTTCTAAAAGTCGGCCCTGCGGGCATTGCGTACGCATCTCGTCGCCACGCGCCGAAGTCATCGAGCCGTCAGCCTGAACGCGATTTGTGAGACCTGTCCGCCCACCCGCTCGGCGCAGCCATCACAGCACCCTGTTTGCGGACGGCCGTCTGAAAGCGGCTTTCGAGACGACGCATCGATCGGCCGTTTTACCGCAATCAGGCGCAAACCGCCGATCTCGCTGCTCAAGCGCGAGGCTGTGCGTATCCGCTGAAAATCCATGCAAAGCGAAGGCGCGATTTTCCTGTGGCTCTGGTTTTGAAAACCTGCCTGTTTCATCGCCGACCCTGCACAAAATGCTCAAAAGCCGAGAGGCACGCTGATACCTTCCGGGCGAACGGCTTTGCTTCCGTCGGCATCGACACGCAGGATTACCCACGCACGCAGCAGGTGCATCACGCAGAAGCATCGCGCAGGACAACTCGGGCGCGCTGGAAAAGGGCATCGCCGCCATCGGCGGGGTGGTGCGCGGTTTGACTGACGCGGCGTAAACCTGACCAAAGTTGGCCTGGCCATTCAGTCAAAAGGTCGTCGAAAGACGATTTCTGGGCTGACCTTTTTATCATTATTTTGAAATGAAATTAAATTTTCTTTTTAGATTAAGCATTTACGACCGACTTTGAAAGAAAATACAAATGATTAAGCCCGCTTCCAGACTCAGCATCCTCGAGCCTCTCCCTCCTTTTGCCGTTTCGGCGGCATTTGCACTTCAGACGAGACCCCAAGGCCGAAACCGCCGAGACTCGAGAACCATCGTAACCGCACAGCGCGGACGCATCCGGGCGGTTTGATTCCCTGCATTTAAAGAGCGGACCGGGTGGCGCGCGGCAACGCTTGTAGGTATGTTGTGACAAAAGCTACCGAATCGCCGTTCTCCAATACCGCTTACGCAACGAGCTGATTCAGGACAAACATGCCGCGCAGCGTCGGCGACGTACTGCGAGCAACAGCCGACCGTCCGCAGTTTGCCGCGCGCGATGACAACGCGCATTTTCAGGAGCCTGTGCTATCGCCGCGGCGGCACCGCCGAGTCGGACGATACCGCCAGCCGCAACGGCGGCGCCACGGCATCCTGCCGCGCCAATACATCGCCACCCAGGCTTTTCGAGACGCGTGGAAGTCCAGCGCAGCGTCCGCCTGCTCAGCGGCATGGCGCGGGCAGCAACAATGTCAGCGGCGCACGGTATCCGTATTGCCCAAACGCGCGTCAATGAAGAGGATTGAACCGGCTGGCTGCCAATTACGGCGCAGGAAAACTGCGGTGGTTTGGCGGCGGACGTGGCGCCGCCGTTTCCGGACAAAATCAAGGAATTCGGCGTGCGCGTCGATGCGGCGCACCGCCATAACGGCAAAACCGCAATAGACGACGAAAAAGTCGAAACTCAGCCTGGTCAATGTCGGCCTAGACTGGCGCAGTGAAAATGCCCGCCTGTCCGCCGATTTGGGCTACACGGACAACAAAGCTCAAAGCCACGCGTACCAATGTACCACCCTGCTCCAGACACAGACGCCGTGCCGGCCGCGCCTGATGCCTCGATCAACTGCGGGCGCAGCCGTGGACGTGTCAACAAGCGCGACTGGATTTCCCGGCACAATGCGCGTGCGAAATACGGGGTTCAACGACAACCTGACTGCCTACGCCGCCTACCGGCTTCCGCCGCAGCAAGGGAAAACCAATTCTCTGGCAAACCTGCACTGTCGCAATGTCAGCGGCGACGGATCGATTTACCAGCGACAACGCGTAAGGATGCGTCGACGCAGGCAATCGGTTTGCGCGGCAAATTCAATACCGGGCGCGGTGGGGCTGAATGGGACCGCCGCCGCCAACCGTTTCCAATCCTCGCGCAAGCAACACGCGACCATGGTTGGGGCCAGCAATGCCGACCAACCTCTACAGCCTCCGCTATCACGCAGCCGCCGCCTGCATAAACCCGCTGTGTTCGGGCAACGACGGGCAATCCTGCCGTTGCGGCAAAACGCGCCTGACCAGCTTCGCGCTGGGCGACACCTTCAACCTTTGGGATGACGCCTGCAATTCAGCACTCCGGGGCGCGCTGGCGGCAGGTGCATAACAAGACACGCGCCTATAATACGGGCGCGCAAACCGAAAATTGCAAAAAATCGCGCCTCAGTCCGCCGCGGCTGGTGTACCACATCACGCCGGGTGGTGGGGTGTACGGCAGCTACATCGAAGCCTGGGACAAGAAGCGCGACCGCAGGCTCGACTGCCTCCGCGTAACGGCCGGGCCTACATGCGTCAGCAATGCCGACGAATCGCTCAAATCCCTATGTTTCCAAACAAAAATCGGCACGAAAATTTGGAAGCCAGCGGCTTCGGCGCGGATGGCCCTGTTTACACCGACAAACCGTTGCTTTACGATTGCCGAAAGCAGCAGCCACCGCCCGCTTCACCTCGAAGGCAAAGACCGCCACGGGCGCGGAAATCCTCGTTTACGGAAGTCGCGCACAGGTGCTGCGAGGCTCTTGAGCTGGCGATACCCTGCTCGATGCCAAGCGAAATCCTACCGGGAAACTCATCTTGACTGACGGCAAACGCACCATCAGACGCTAAAATGACCAACATCGGCTTGGAGATGGGAAATGCCGAGAATTACAGAGGTTTGGCATTTGACGGGCGCATAGTTTACGGTTCTTCGCCGATACGGCCAGCCACGCTTAAAGTCGGCGGCTGGACGCGCTTCGACCTCGGCACGCGCTACGCACACCCAAATCAGCGGCTGAAGCACCTTCACGCCGCCTCGGTAATGTTATGAAATACTGGGCATCCGTCGGTGCCTAACAGTAACTACCTGAACGCGGCGCGCCGCGTAGCTTCACCCTGTCGGCTTCGGTCGATTTTTAAAGGACGGGCAGCAAACTTCCAGCTCCAGCGACCAAAGGTCGTCACCAAACGTTTCAAGACGACCTTGGAGCAAGCGATCCGACTTTGCCCTACGCTTTCGGACAACCGCCGTAAAACTCCGCCTTTTGCAGCATTCGGCACCGACAGCGGGCAATGGGTTTGCCGCGCCCACTTTCTCGACTTATAACGTCAAACCACCAAGGTCGTCGACATGTTTCCCCGTCAAAACGCCCCACCTTCGCCATACCCGGTGCTCGCTGCTGCGACATCAGCGTCGCTTTCTACACCTAACCGCGTGTACGGCCTCATCGGTCATAACGGCTCGGGCAAGTCCACGCTGTTAAACTACTCACCCGCCAGCATAGACCCGCAGGCGGCAGGATGTGCTGAACGACAAAGAAATACGCCGCGCTTTCTTCCGCCCGCGCCCGCCAAAGAAGTCGCCTATCTTCCGCAGCACCTGCCCGCCGCCACCGCATGACCACTGCGCCCAGGCTGGTTATGATGGGACGTTATGCGCAAACGGGCACCGGGCGCGGGCGTGCAGACAGACAGGCGGTGGAACAGAACACATTGCAGCTGACACATACGGAAAAGTTGCCGATCAAATCGTCGATACGCTTTCGGGCGGCGATTCACGCATCCTGGCTGGCGATGTACTGGCGCATAAAGCCGCTTTGCTGCTGGACAGACCGCTTGCCGCTTTGGACATCGCCCGCAAATCGGCGTGATGGCTGGTGCGCAAGCTGTCTCGCGATTTGGGTTTGGGCGTCATCATCGTCATCCACGACATTAATCTGGCGGCGCAATATTGCGATGAACTGGTCGCGCTCGACGGGACGGCTGGTAAAACGGGCAACCCGCCGACGCATCATGACCGCAGAAGTGTTGAAGACATTTACAAGCGTCGATGTGAACATCATCGCCCATCCTGAAAACTGGCCGCCCCGTGGCCATTGCCTTGGCGCAGGCAAGCCATCCCGCCGCATAAGTTCCGATTCATAAAATCACCGCGAATCCGGATGACATTTTGCGCAGACCATTGTGCAATACCTGTATCCGATATGGCTGGAACGACCGCTTTGTTGAAGCCGAAGACCTTCAAGCTGATGTCCACGCTTTTCGAACGACATTCCCGCCTTGCCCGCACGGCTGTTTTACCGCCCGCCCTCCTAACCCTACCTGCACTGCCCGCCGCACCGCGCATGCGGCGACTTCAGCGGACTGGACGGTCGCTGAGCACACTGACAGCGATGGGGCATCCGCCCGTCAGCATCGCCGACCGCCGTGTACGATACCTGGGTGAACATCCTGCACTGCCCGCTGCTGCCGTCAAGGAAGCGGGGCTGCGCTCCAGCCAATTTGGAGCGGCTGTATCAGATAAGCAGTTTTCGTGCAATCTTCCTGATATACCGCGCCAGGTCTCAGTTTGATCGCCCGGTACGCGAAGTGGTTTCGGCACGGCAAAGGCATCGAATATTACCCACGGTCGAAGCCACGCGCAAATGGGTAAAATCATCAGCGACCCTGCTGCTGCCGAAAAAGCTGATTGCGGTACGGAAAACCTGTTTGCCGCGCTAAACCCGCGCTTTCGGCATATCGCAGCCGCCGTTGCAGTGGTGCAGTTTGCCGACAGGCGGCATTTGCGGATTACAGCAGGAACCCCGCTGTTTCGAGCCGTGTTCGACAAATTGAGCTGAGCAATGCCTGGACGGGCAAAAAGCGGCAGTGGGGTTTCGAAAACATCACGCTTTTAGATTTATGACTGCGGACGCTGCTGATCATCGTCAAACCGCATCCTCAAAACCCCGTACAACGCTCAAGAAAAAGCGCCGCTGGCAGCGCCTGCCGTTCAGCCGCCCTGCAAACCGCTGCATCTCGAGCCGTCATTGGGCTACGGCGCGCTGCCGTCCGGCCACAGCGTTTCACTTTTACCAGCGATGCGTTCGATGTCGTCTGAAAACCGTCACACAAAAATTCGCATGGTAAAGATTTTCAGACGTACCTATCCTTGCCGCCGCGTTGGCAATATCATTGCGCCTGACGGCGTTTGGATATTGATGGAATGAACGCTGCTGCCGTGGCTGCGGCTGTTTCCAACCTTCCCGACAGCCTGCCTTTGGACGCGCGGTGGTGCAGAACAACACCTGCGCATGGCGATGGCGCTGCTCGCGGGCGGCAGTACGGCGATGGCGACCATGCTGATACGGCAGTTGATGCTGCTTTCCATTAACCTAACATCCGACAGTACGCTGGCAGTCAGCGGCGCGCAGGCGGCAGTGGCGGCGATAATCATTATTTCGCTTCCTTGCCTACGGTACGTCCGCGCGGCGTTGCGGCCTGGCAGCAGCTTTGGGTGCAGTATTGCGGCTGTCGGCGGCGCGCCTGCAGCCGCTTCAGCGTGTTAACAGCGGGTTTGGTGGTCAACCTGTATCTGGGTTCCCTCACGGTATCGTGATGCTGTTTTCAGCGAAGAGACGCGCGGCGGCGTGATGCGGTAGAGCGGCGGCTCCCTGGTGCAGGACAGTTGGCGCGATACGTTGGGGCTTTGTGGCGGATTGCCGTTTACGCCATACTTACCCGCCTTTTTAATCAAACCGTTAAACATCTATCAGGCCTAGGCGACACGCAGGCGGAATCAGCAGGCTTGCCACGGTGAAAATCCGCCTGCTGTCTTTGGCGGTTGCTGCATTTTGGAGTGCGGGCGTGGTCAGCTGTCAGCATGATGGGCTGTCGGATTGGCGGCAGCGACGCTGGTGCGGCAAATGGGCGTACGCGCTGTCCGCCGCCTGGTTGTTCCTTCATCGTCGGCACTGCTTTTGCGATGCTGACGGACAGCGGCCTGATGCTGCCGAAACACTACCGCAGCGCCGATCTGCCCGCGGCGCTGTAACTGCCCTCGTCGGCGCGCCGCTTTTTGTGTTGTGGCTGACGGCGGCACCTCCGCGTCCTTCGTTTCAGACGACCTCCGATCTTCAGCCGCCGCACCCGCGTCCCGCGCCTCTTGCGTTTCTGCCGCTATCGCCGTCGCCGTATCGGTAGCGTTTACGGTCAGACGCCTGGCGAAACCCTGCGCCTGACCATGGGCGGAATATTTCGTATTCCGCTACCCGCGCGTGCTGCTCGCCGCCACCACGGCCTGTCTCGCGTTGACGGTGTCATACAAAAGGCTGACGCAAAGCGATGTGGGACGAACTGCCAGGCATCAGCTCCGGAACGGCATTCAGCGCGATGGCGGTAAAGCCGATGCTGTTCGGCATTACCTCCAATTGTGGTTTTATTTGACAGGCATCGTTTCGCTCTCGTATCAACATTGATGCTGTTCCAACCCGCAAAAACGGATTTGAAAAATCCTGCTTACCGGCATATGGCTGGCCACTCGCCGATGCCACCATCCGCATTTGGACGGCAAACGGCGATTTCCGCGTACAACTGCTTTTTATTGTGGATGTCGGGTTCATTACCATCAGCGCGCCCGATCCGCCATACTATCGGCCTCCCTGCGTCGCCTCTCGCTCCTCCTCATCCTCCCGCTGCAACGCTGGCTCGGACTGCTCAGCCCACGAACGTTAATCCTTGTCTGTCGCATCAACGTCCCCTCCGCACGGTTGGTGCTGGTCGTCTCCGTACAGCGTTAACCGCCTTATCCACCCTGCTTATCGGCCCCGCCAGGCTTCGTCGGACTGCTTGCATGCGCTCTGGCCCGTATGCTCGGCGCACGCCCCTGAGCAACAACGCCGCCACCGCACTCATCGGCGCATCGGTTATGATGACGGCCGACTGGCTGGTTGAGCAGGTAATGTTCCTTACAGTCACCGCGAATGATGGCCCACGCTCATAGGCCAGCGCATATTTCATATTGATGATGCGCAAGCTTTAATGGGAACGAAGATACAAGGTCGTCTGAAAACAGTTTCAGACGACGCACTATTCATCATCGAAATAATAAAATCAACAAAATCAAATTTCAATTAATATATAATATTAAATTGAAGTCATAGTTCCAATAGTCAAAATCTTTCTGTATCCCTGTTATAGTTTAAACAAAAGGAAAACAAATGTCGATACAAGAAATTTGCAGATGCCAAGAAACACGGCTACGAATATGCTTTTCGGCAAATTGTTTTATAAACCACTGGCTTCATTCACAGAAATTATTATGACTATCTCTAAATGTAACCATCTGACTATGAACAACGGCGCACCGTTACCGACAATCAAAACAGCCTGACCGCAGGTCGCGCAACCGTTGCTGGCTGGGGATTTGTGGCGTGAAAAACTCGCCGACTTCGTGCGCAGAGTCATCCCCAGGCTGCCGTATGCATGCCAAAGTTCCGGGCGCGTTCAGCACGTTCACCGTGACGCACGACATTATACACCGCGCCAAAATCTTTCAGCCAAAGTCGGCAGAGAAACGCGAGGATGTTCGCCCGTTTCACGCGTGGCGGGCAGAGCTGGCAGCCGCGACCGATGCCGGAACGCGACATCCGCGGCTTTGCGCTGAAGTTCTATACCGAAGAAGGCCGCTGGAGATGCGGTCAGCGGCACGCCGCCGTGTTCTTCCTGCGCGATCCCGCGTAAGGATTCCCCGACCTGAGACCGAGCCGTCAGAGCGCGACCCGCGCACCAATATGCGCTCCGCCACAGAGCAACTACACGGGACTTCGGAACGCTGCTGCCCGAGGCCCTGCGCAGAGGTTACCATCGTCGCGGGCGACCGCGGCATACGCCAGCTACCGCCATATGCGCGGCACACGGTTTCGCGCCGCTGGCTTCTGGAACGAAGCTGGGCGAGACGTTTCTGGGTGAAATTCCACTTCCGCACCCAGCAAGGCATTACAAAACCCTGACCGACGGAGAAGCTGCGAAAATCATCGCCGACAGCCGCGAAAGCACACCAACGCGGTCCCTGTGCAGAGCCATCAGAACGCGGCGAGTTTCCAGAATGGATGATGTACATCAAGTCATGCCTGACTGATGCGGAAAAAGTGCGTATCATCCTTTGACTTGACCAAGTTTGGCCGAAAAAGACTATCCGCTGATTGAAGTGGGCGAATTCAGTTGAACCGCAATCCCGAAATTCTTCGCGCCGATGTGGAACAAACCGCCTTCGCCGGAGCTGATCCTCGTTCCGGTATCGGCGCCAGCCCCGACAAAATGCTGCAAGCCCGTCTGTTCAATTACGCGAGCGCAACGCTACCGCCGGGGTGAACTTCGCCAAATCGTCAACCGGCCGCGTTGCCCTGTTCACAGCAACCAGCGCGACGGACAAGGCCGCGCCGACGGCACAGTTCTGCGGCCTGCCGCGCTACGAACCCAACAACTCGGCCAATGGCGGCAACAACCCGACTTTGCCAGACCGCGCTCGAAAATCAACGGCGACGCGGCTCACTGGGACTACCGCCGGAACGATGACGACTATTTCAGCCAACCGCGCCTTGTTAACCTGATGAGCGACACGCAGAAACGGAAGCTGTTCGGCAATACCGCTGCAGCCATGGGCGACGCCCGACTTCATCAAATACCGCCACATCTGCGACTTCCACCGTTGCGATCCGGCATACGGCGAAGGCGTAGCCAAAGCCTTTGGGCTGACTGTTGAAGACGCACCAAAGCCGCCCGCGCGACCGACCCGGCGATAGGTCAGCGGGTTTTGCTGTAAATGGGAGGAGCTATGGATAGAGATTGAAGGTGTTATCCCGCAAATCCGATACCGTAAACCATAATTATTAATATCAGAGATAAGCAAACAAAAGGACGTCTAATTTTCCAGACGACAGCACATTCAAATCTTCAAAGATTATTTTTTATTCAGAGAGTCGCGGATTTCGCGCAACAGCAATACTTCTTCGCTAAGGCTCTGCAAATTGCTCTTCAACAGGCATGGCTTTTTCATAGGTTCAATGCTTTGATAACGGCAAAAATCGCAGCAGCAATGATCAGGAAGCTGATAACGGAGTTGATGAACAGACCGGTTCAGGAGTAGCAGCACCACGGCTGTAGCTGGCCTGCCAGTTGCGCAACCTTCTGCGGGTGCTTGCGCACCGTTTTCAGGGTGATGAACGGGTTGGAAGTCAACGCCGCCGATCAACAGACCGATGGGGCACATGAGGTGCGTCGTCAGCAAAGGTTTAGCGATGCCGCCAGACGCGGTACCAGGCGACCATACCGACTGTAGGTCGATAACGTTGCCGCGCGCGTAAACTGTTTTAAGTTCAGAGCAATGAGCGCCGTGTCCTCCTGTATGTTTGTATTGGATAATGAAAGTGGGGTGCCATAAAAAAGTGCGTCGAGTGACGGACGGGCTTTCAAACGACAGGCATAGTATCGTTTATTCGGTCAATAAAATTCATAAAAAGTTAAATTTGTTTTATGACAAAATTCCAGGAAATATGCCATAACATACGAAAAAGAACCGCCTAGAAATAGCGGTGTACCTTTTACCACTTATTCAGACGGTTTTAATAAAGTTATCTTTCTACAAATATTACAAATCATTACGCCTCTTCGTCGTTCAGGGCGTTGATGCTGTAACCGCCGTCAACGTAAGTGATTTCGCGATGATACTGAAGAGGTTCGGAGGCAGAGGCGGTGTTGCCGACTTCGTCGATGGTTACGTTGCGGCCGGGAAGCGGGTTGTGGGAAGCGACGTGTCCCAAAGAGTTTAACCGTCAGCAATGCGGAGGCAGCGAGGTTTGATCGGGCGGCCCGATACCGTTTGCAGCGGATACCTTCTTGCCAAGCAGGCGGCGGTAAAGCGGATGCCTGCGCTTCGAGGGCTGGCTTTGCCATACCCATAACGCGTTGGCAATTCGGAATCTCACTGAACCGCGCCACGTGAAACTCAGGGCGACGATGGCGGCGTTCTACCGCGCATCATCGGACAGGCGGCTTTTTACTTAATGCGGGTAGGCTGTACAGAAATTTCATTATTGCGGTGTTAAGCAACGCGGCTGATGCTGTCGAGGGAGTCGCCGCTCAAGGCTTCTTTCGGTGCAGAAGCCGATGGAGTAGACGAAGACCGTCGAAAGCCGTCCCAATGTTTTGCCCAAATCGGCGAAAACTTGGTTGATTTCGTCGTCATGGCGACATCGCAGCGGAACACGAGTTCAGAACTGATTCGGCGGCCATTTTGCGGACGCGCTCTTCCAGTTGTCAACAGCAGCCAAATTAAACGCCAAATCCGCGCCTTTTGTTCGCGGCAGGCGCTACAGCAATGCCGTAAGCGATGGAACGCCGGAAATCATGCGGTGATCAGGATTTTTACACAGAAAACCCATTTTGGCCTTTCAAAGTGTGGTATTGCGGTTTGATGAAACTGGGCATTATAACGGAAACTGAGGCGGTTTCGGTATAGAAACAAGAGATAACTCTGTCGTCCTGACTGGTTTTGCATTTTCAGACGACCTCTTGTATGTTTATCTTTCTTTCAAGATACCCTGTTTAGTACCTTATGTTCAAACTTGCTTGTCGGTTCATTATACTTCAGGCGCATGGCAGCACCAACTACTGCGCCCAACACCAGCGCGCTGCCCATCCATGAATGGATGCCGTCGAGCATGGCTTGTTGCGGCGAGGCGGCGGAGGGACAGTTTTTCGCCGATATTGGTTCGCGCCGACGAAAATGCCGCGCCGATTGCGCGGCAATCGGTTTTATAATTGGGGTCGAATCGCCGCGCCGTGGGGAGTTGAGAGTTTTTCGACGGCGCGCGTTCAAGCCGTGGGGTTTCGCCCGTTACGCGAGCGGAGACGGAAACCGCCATCAAGGTGAACGCAGCGGTCAGCATCGCGGCTTGCGTGTCAATCCGTAAAATAGCCACCAGCACCGCCAGCGACACCGTCAACGGCATCACCGTGGCAGGCAGCGACAAAACCGTCCGCCCTTCTTGTCTAACGATTTGCCGAATAAAGGCGCGGCAACCCGCTTGGGCGATACTCGCAGGCATCAGAATCAACCCGTCGCCGTGCCCGTCAAAGCATCGGCACCTGCTGCGTGTACATCGGCATCATCAGTTCCGACAAAAACAGAACACCGCGCCGCAGAATCACGACGCAGTGGCGGAACCAACATATTCAAACGCCCGAAGGTTTCAGCAGCGGCGTCGCCAAGCGAAGACTGGCGGTATGCAAAACCAGCCCACCAGCGCGACGGAGGCGGCCAAACAGCAAGGATAAATTCCGCCAGCGGCAGACTGGCAGTACTGCTCGCATACACCAACCGCCCAAGCCCGCAATCGACAGTACGGCAGACCAAAATATCAATCTTCGGACGGCTGATGGTACTCAAATTGACCGTGAATGCGCCACCAATGCCATCGCCGCCAACGCAAACGGCGCGGTAAATCCGAACAGCACGCGCCAATACGTGTGGTCGATGATGCCCGACAGCGTCAGCCCTATCACTGAGCGCAGCAGTGAACATCATGGTAATCACGCCCATCGCGTTCCGCGTTTGTTCGGCAGGTAAATCGACAAAATATG